>MTLD01000192.1_pt1 | contig 164158 bp, 162 predicted proteins | sample 1982471 | NCBI WGS metagenome assembly MTLD01 (sample SAMN05712604, study PRJNA340218) | biofilm metagenome | isolation source: sample SPM anode biofilm adapted to -50 mV | place: USA | collected 2012-02-03
GGTGATGGCAATATTATGGTGCAGTTTGACACAACAGCAACAAATTGGGATAGTCCATATTTCCACGATGATTCGAACTCAACAGGTTATGGTGAAAGCCATCTCAAAGCCGTAATTGACAGCTACTATAACACGTCTATCGCGCCAACTTACAGCAATTACGTCCTACCCGTTGATTTAGATTTACCGAATTGGTCACGTTATCAGAATGCTGGCCTTGCCCCAAATAGCGGTACCTCACTAGCTTACAATGACTGGTACTGGCAAGATTGGCAGTCTTACTATACAGATAACCGTTTTGCGACATCACTCGCATCTCTAACAAATGATAATGATGTTGCCAATGATGTGAATGTTTTAAAACAACAAGCCTTTGCTTTAAGCTATGGCGATATCCAAAGTCTGGATAAAAGCACGTTTAGCGCTACAGGGTATTACAGTACTTTGTTAGACTTTACAGCTATTGATGCCAACTACTTTTCCTTTTGGCTTCGGTCGGCCGGTTACCTCTCTTATAATGCGGGCGCGGTCTACTATGGCTACTTCTACTACTATGATGCTGTGGACTACAGCCTGCCGGTTCGTCCCGCTTTAGCAATCCAATTATGTTAACAATCTAGCAATGGAGAGATTAAAACCCAATTTAAAAGCAAGTTGCATCATTTGTGTGACTTGTTTTTTTGCAAGCGATCTTTATCGCAACGATTTAGAACAGTTTCAGAGACAATTTTGGTACTGACAGCTTTTTTTGTTATAATAGAACCATGACAAAACAGGAAAAACATCAAAAAATCATCGAATTAGATGAACATTTAGCCAATAAAATCGCTGCGGGTGAAGTGATTGAGCGACCGGCTAGTGTGGTGAAAGAGTTACTCGAAAATGCCATTGATGCCAAGTCAACACAAATCACGGTCAAGATTGAGGAATCTGGCCTGAAGTCGATTGAAATGATTGATAATGGTGAAGGGATTGCTCACGATGAAGTGGCGGTTGCCCTCAAGCGCCATGCGACGAGTAAAATCAAAGATGTCGATGACCTCTTTCGCATTCGGACGCTTGGCTTTCGGGGGGAGGCATTGCCTTCTATCGCTAGTGTCAGTGAGCTAACGATTAATACATCAGTCGCTGATAATGGGGATGAGAGTGGGACCTTGCTTGTCGCTAAAGGTGGCGAGATCATCCAAAATAGTCCAGCCCCCAAACGCGTCGGAACACGGATAAAAGTTGAAAACCTCTTCTATAATACACCCGCCCGCCTCAAGTACATCAAGAGTTTACAAGCGGAGCTTGGGCATATCACGGACATCATCAACCGCCTGAGTCTTGCGCATCCTGAAGTGGCCTTTACATTGATTAATGACGGTCGTGAGATGATGAAAACAGCTGGAACAGGCGACTTGAAGCAAGCACTGGCTGGTGTTTACGGCATTTCGACTGCCAAAAAAATGATCGCGATTTCGGCGCAAGACCTGGACTTCGATGTAACGGGCTATGTCAGCCTACCTGAATTGACCCGCGCCAATCGAAATTATATCACCGTTTTGCTTAATGGTCGCTATATCAAAAACTTTCTAATTAATCGTGCGATTGTCGATGGCTACGGCTCGAAACTCATGGTCGGGCGCTTTCCGATTGCGGTCATTGACATTAAAATCGACCCGTTTTTAGCCGATGTCAATGTGCATCCGACCAAGCAAGAAGTTAGAATCTCCAAAGAGCGGGAGCTGATGGTCTTGATTTCTCAAGCCATTCGTCAGACTTTGCAGCCACAAACCTTGATTCCAGATGCACTGGAGAATTTAACTCAGCAGACCAAGCCAGTCTATCCAACCTCAAAATCAGAGCAGACACAGTTGCCTTTGCAAAACAAATCCTTATATTATGATACGGAACGTCAAGATTTTTATGTAAAAGAAAAGGCGACGTTTGAAAAAGTGCCAGAGACACTGTCAGAGCTATCTGAAGCCGAAAAATTAGTACCAGATACAACTGAACAACCCGAAGAAGTTAAGATAAGGGAAACGGTCACGCTGACAGTTGCCGATGAACAGGCAGCTAATAAGACTTTTCCTGAACTTGAATTTCTTGCTCAAATGCACGGTACTTATCTATTATGTCAGTCACCAGAAGGCCTATACATCGTCGACCAGCACGCTGCGCAAGAACGGGTGAAATACGAATACTACCGAGATAAAATCGGTCAAGTCAACTATGATCAACAGCAACTTTTAGCGCCGATTTTTATCAATTTGCCACAAAATGACCTATTGACTGTTCTTGAAAAAAAAGACTTGCTCGCTGAAGCCGGTGTCTTTTTAGATGCCTACGGTGATAATCAGCTGATTTTACGAGAGCATCCGATTTGGATGCAAGATGATGAGATTGAGTCTGCCACTTATGAATTGATTGATTTGTTATTGGATGGTCGCGAAGTTTCGGTTAAAAAATACCGAGAAGACTTGGCGATTATGATTGCTTGTAAAAGCTCTATTAAAGCCAATATGTTTATTGATGCCGCTAGTGCGCGTGATTTATTGCAGCAATTGGCACATTGTGAGAATCCCTATAACTGTCCGCACGGTAGACCAGCCCTCGTCGCCTTTTCAAATACCGACCTAGAAAAAATGTTTAGACGTATTCAGCAAGGTCACAAAGGTGGTTGGCACACACAATTTTAAAAGCGAATGAAGGAAAGGAAAATGATGAAAGAACAGCTAGAAAATTTGGTCAAACAAGGGCAAAATTTTACACTTCACGGTGATGTTATCGCTAAATTAACAACAATTAAACCGAATGAGGTTCTCGAAATTGGCGAAGACTTTATCAAAATTGGCATTTCGTACAGAAAAGGTGAACTTCGGAGCTATCAGATTATCCCATTCACGGCTATTTCAGGAATTACGGTGGTTATCTAATGTACGACTATCTCAAAGGCATCCTCGTCAAAGTTACACCGACCTACATCGTGCTTGACGTCTCAGGCGTTGGCTACCTACTACACGTCGCTAATCCTTATAGCTTTTCAAATGTCGTGAATGCTGACATCAAAGTCTACGTTCATCAAGTCATTCGTGACGACGCGCATACCCTTTACGGTTTTATTGACGAAACCGAAAAGCGCCTCTTTTTGCAGCTGATTTCCGTGTCAGGTATCGGTCCCAAATCAGCACTTGCCATCATCGCAGCCGATGACAATCTTGGGTTAGTCACCGCCATAGACAGTGGCGACATCAAATACCTGACCAAATTTCCAGGCGTTGGCAAAAAAACAGCCAGTCAAATGGTTCTAGACCTCGAGGGTAAGTTTGAAAATTTTACAGCTAATGTCGCAAGACCACAATTACCAGCAAGTACAGAGTTGGATGACGCTTTAGAAGCTTTGGTTGCCTTGGGTTATAAAGCAACGGAACTCAAAAAAGTACAAAAAAAGCTCGAGGGTACACAAGATTCAACCGAAGGCTACATCAAAACAGCCCTCAAATTAATGATGAAATGACTAATCGCAAGATTAGTTTTTTGTATTCAGCTAAACGAGCATCAATACGAAATAATATGACGTCAAAAACAACCGGAAACGTCTATTTTTTTGATACAATAAAGATATGGAAAACGATAAATTAACATCAGGGGAGTTACAGGACTATGACATTGAAGAAAACCTAGTCGAACGCACCCTGAGACCTCAATACCTCAACCAATACATCGGTCAGGATAAAATCAAAGAACAGCTGGATATTTTTATCAAAGCAGCCAAAATGCGTGAAGAATCATTGGACCATGTTTTACTCTTTGGCCCCCCAGGCTTAGGTAAAACGACCATGGCATTTGTGATTGCTAATGAGCTCGGCGTCAACATTAAACAGACCTCTGGACCTGCCATTGAAAAAGCAGGCGACCTCGTTGCAATTTTGAATGAGCTAGAGGCTGGAGACGTCCTCTTCATTGACGAAATTCACCGTCTGCCTATGTCTGTCGAGGAAGTGCTTTACAGTGCCATGGAAGATTTCTACATTGATATCATGATTGGTGGTTCGGATGCCAGTCGTAGCGTTCATTTGGAGCTGCCACCTTTTACTTTGATTGGTGCAACGACACGTGCTGGTATGCTCTCAAATCCCTTGCGCGCGCGTTTCGGAATCAACGCCCACATGGCATATTACGACCTAGAGGATCTGACTGAGATTATCGAGCGTACCGCTGATATCTTTGAGGCTGATATCACAGGTGATGGTGCTTATGAAATGGCGCGTCGGAGCCGTGGGACACCACGTATCGCCAATCGCCTGCTCAAGCGTGTTCGAGATTATGCGCAAATTAAAGGAACAGGTCTGATTGATGATGACATCACTCGCCAAGCTCTAACCATGCTAGATGTGGATGCCTCAGGTCTTGATTATGTTGACCAAAAAATTCTGAAAACGATGATTGAGATGTACAATGGTGGGCCGGTCGGCCTAGGCACGCTTGCGGTTAATATATCGGAAGAACGCGAAACTCTGGAAGATATGTACGAACCATATCTGATCCAATCTGGCTTTTTAGTTCGGACGCGTCAGGGCCGTTGCGCAACTGCCAAAGCTTACGAACATTTTGGTTACAGTTACGACAAAGGAGAGAGTAAGCCTGACCTTTAATCTGATACCATTAGAAGAATTTGAAAAACTTGATATTCCTAGCTTCAACATACTAGATGTTCACCCACGTGAGTAATTTGAGAGTTTTCATATTCAGACAGCTGTCAACATGCCAATTGGTGATGTAGAGGATGGATGTTTGAGATAAATCTTATGATGTTATTTGTCGGACGACCAATAAAGCTTATCGTGCCAGTCATTTTTTGAAAATGCCGGCTTTTATAGTCAAATGGTCGCACCCAGTATGATTGATTATCAGGGTGAAATTATTCGAAATAATGATGATGATTGGGCTAGGAAAGTACCATTAAAAAGGTTGATATGTGATGTGATTTTACCTTACATTAACCGTTGACTTTTCTGACAAGTCTTTATATAATGAGAAGGTAAAGGAGGTATCTATTAGTGAAAGAACGTGAGCTACGACGGTCAATGGCTGTTTTTCCAATTGGCACCGTGATGCAGTTGACAGATCTGACAGCGCGCCAAATTCGTTATTACGAGGATCAAGGTTTGATTTTCCCAGCGAGAAATGAAGGGAACCGCCGCATGTATTCGCTTAACGATATGGATGTCCTGCTTGAAATCAAGGACTACCTCAACGATGGCTTAAACATAGCAGGTATTAAACGTGTTTATGAACAGAGCAAGGAAGATTTGGCTAAAGTCAAAAGTCAGTCCATTTCTGACGCTGAAGTACGTAGAATCTTAGAACAAGAAATTATGCAACAATCGAGATTTAACAAACCCAATACAAATTTAAGATAATAACCTATAAGGCAACTGAGTGTAATAAAGAAAAGGTGGCGTGTTTAGCACGCTTTTCTTACAGATCAAAAAAGATTCAAATAGCTTTTTGGGGTAAAGGAGAACAATATGACGATCACACCTGCAGACATTCTTAGGGAAGTCAAAGAGAAAAATGTCACATTTTTGCGCCTGATGTTTACAGACATCTTAGGGACACTAAAAAATGTTGAAGTACCCGCAACAGAAGAACAACTAGAGAAGATTTTGAATAACAAAATGATGTTCGACGGTTCTTCCATTGAAGGATTCGTTCGGATTAACGAATCAGACATGTATCTCTATCCCGACCTCGATACTTGGATTATCTTTCCTTGGGGGGATGAAAACGGTAAAGTCGCAGGTTTGATTTGTGATGTCTACAATCCAGACGGCACACCATTTGCAGGAGACCCTCGTGGTAATCTCAAACGTGCCTTGACCCACATGGAAGCGACTGGTTTCAAGTCATTCAACCTTGGTCCTGAGCCTGAATTTTTCTTGTTCAAACTAGATGAAAAAGGGAACCCAACTCTTGAAGTGAATGATCAAGGCGGCTATTTCGACCTAGCGCCGATTGATTCAGCGGATAATACGCGTCGTGAAATTGTCAATGTCTTGACTGATCTTGGTTTTGAAGTCGAAGCCAGTCACCATGAAGTTGCCGTCGGTCAGCACGAAATCGACTTCAAATACACCAATGTCTTAGAGGCTTGTGATAACATCCAAATCTTTAAACTAGTCGTTAAAACCATTGCCCGTGAGCACGGTCTCTATGCGACCTTCATGGCTAAACCAAAATTTGGCATCAATGGTAGTGGCATGCATTGTAACATGTCCCTTTTTAACCAAGAAGGTAACAATGCCTTTTACGATCCAAAAGGCGAATTGGAGTTATCAGAGACTGCCTACCATTTCTTGGGGGGAATCTTAGACCATGCCTATAATTTTACTGCCATTACCAACCCGACGGTAAATTCTTACAAACGACTCGTTCCAGGCTATGAAGCGCCTGTTTATATCGCGTGGGCAGGCCGCAATAGATCGCCTCTCGTCCGCATTCCTGCTTCACGTGGGAAAGGAACTCGCCTTGAGCTTCGAGCAGTTGATCCGACTGCGAACCCTTACTTGGCATTAGCTGTTTTACTGGAATGTGGTCTAGACGGGATTGAGCGTAAACTTGACGCTCCAGCCCCAGTCGAAAATAATATCTATATGATGTCAGGTGATGAGCGCAAAGCAGTCGGCATCACAGACCTACCGTCAACCTTGCACAATGCGGTGAAAGCCTTGCGTGAAGATGAAGTGGTAAAAGCTGCCTTAGGTGAACATATCTATACCAACTTTGTAGCAACTAAAAAAGTAGAGTGGGCATCTTACGCCCAATTTGTATCACAATGGGAAATTGATAATTATCTCTACCTCTACTAAACTATCTAATTTGACACTAGTTTTTAGACTAGTGTTTTTTTCCGAACATTTGAGTAAAAAGAAAATTCTAAAAATTACAACTATTGTTGCATTCAATCAAGAAATAATGTATAATGATGGTGTTAGAAATTATAACATATAAAATGTCAGGAGAACTTAACGATGGAGAAAGTCAATATTCCGGAAATCTTTGCTGAAGATGTTTTCACGGATGCGGTGATGCAGCAACGTTTGCCAAAGAGCATTTACAAACAATTTAAAAAATCAATTGAAGAAGGAAAAGATCTTGATCTTGCGACAGCAGATGTCATTGCAAATGAGATCAGAGAATGGGCGATTGGCAAAGGTGCAACTCACTTTGCACATTTATTCCAGCCATTGACAGGCGTAACAGCTGAAAAACAAGATTCGTTTATCACAGCACCTAAAGCAGATGGGAGTGTTTTAACTGCCTTTTCTGGAAAAGAATTGATTAAAGGTGAGCCAGATGGTTCATCATTCCCTTCAGGTGGTTTGCGTGCGACATTTGAAGCGCGTGGCTATACTGTTTGGGATACGACTTCTCCGGTTTTTGTTCGTCATGACGCGGCGGGAACCACACTTTTGATTCCAACGGCATTTTATTCTTATAACGGTGAAGCATTGGACCAAAAAGCACCATTGCTCCGCTCTATGCAAGTTATTTCTGATTCATCTATTAAATTACTTCGCCTTTTTGGCAATACGACTGCTACTCGTGTGGCACCTTCTGTTGGTGCTGAGCAAGAGTATTTCTTAGTCGACGAAGCGATTTTCTTAAAACGTAAAGATTTGATTTACGCTGGTCGTACTTTGTTTGGTGCTGCTGCGCCTAAAGGCCAAGAATTGGATGATCATTATTTTGGGACAATTCGCCAACGTGTCGCTGGCTTTATGAAAGATGTCAATGAAGAACTTTGGAAAGCTGGCGTGACGTCAAAAACACAGCATAACGAAGTGGCACCAGCTCAACATGAAATTGCACCAATCTATGCCAATGCCAATGTTGCCGTTGACCAAAACCAAGTGGTGATGCAGACCTTGAAACGCATTGCGTGTCGTCATGATATGAAGTGTCTCTTGCACGAAAAACCATTTGCGGGTGTCAATGGTTCTGGTAAGCATAATAACTGGTCACTCGTGACGGATAAAGGCGAAAACTTGCTTGAACCAGGTTCTACACCACATGAAAACAAGCAGTTCTTGCTAGTTCTTGCGTGTATCATTAAAGCAGTGGATAAATACGCTGGCTTGCTCCGTGAATCAGCTGCCGATCCAGGTAATGACCATCGTTTAGGTGCCAATGAAGCGCCACCAGCTATCATCTCAATTTTCCTCGGTTCACAATTAGAAGATATCATAGATCAATACGTTGCTAGTGGTTCTGCTTCTACTTCTATTGAGGGTGGTGTCTTGGCAACTGGTTCTTCTGCACTTCGTGATATTTCAAAAGATGCGACTGACCGTAACCGGACTTCACCATTTGCCTTCACAGGTAACAAATTTGAGTTCCGGATGGTTGGTTCACGTGATTCAATTGCGTCACCAAATATTGTCTTGAATACGATTGTTGCGGAAGCTTTTGATGATGCATCAGAACGTTTGTCAAACGCAGAAGACTTTGATGCAGCAGTTGATGCTTTGATTGCAGAATATGCCAAAGCACACAAACGCATTATCTTCAATGGAGATGGCTACTCTGATGAGTGGGTTGTAGAAGCTGAAAAACGTGGCTTGCCAAATCTGAAAACAATGGTAGATGCAACCGAAGTCTTGGGAGATGCTGATGTTATCGCATTATTTAACAAGTATGGTGTCTTGTCACCAACAGAATTAAAAGCGCGTGAAGAAGTTAAATATGAAAATTATGGTAAAGTGATCAATATTGAAGCCCTTACGATGATTGACATGGCAACGAAACAAATCATTCCGGCTGTCATTAAGTATACAAAATCATTGGCGGACACTGTTCTTGCTGTTAAAGCAGCTGGCTGTGATGCAGCGGTTCAAGCGGGTATTTTGACAGAAGTCTCTGAGTTGTTGAAAGAAACTAAAGCTGCGCTTGCTGCGCTTGAGCAAGTCACAGCAGAGGCAGCACAACAAGAAGAAGGTAAAGTACAAGCTCGTTTTTACAATGAAGTTGTCTTTAAAGCCATGGATGCCCTTCGTGCGCCAGTTGATAAATTAGAAATGATTGTTGACAAAGAAGCATGGCCAATGCCATCATATGGCGATTTGTTATTTGAGGTTTAATCTAAGCAGATTATAAAATTAAAAGGATTTCAAAAGTTTAAACTTTTGAAATCTTTTTGGCTTGATAGAAGAAATGAACTGGAAATTGATTACAGCATTGTGGATGCGTGAGGTAGGAGTACTGCGTGACTTTTATATCACTTATTTTGGTGCTAAAAGCAATGTCCTTTATCATATCAAGAAAACGGAGGTCAAGTCTTATTTTCTTAGTTTTGATGAAGAAACGCGTTTAAAACTTATGGGGCATTCAGATATCGCAGAATAAAAAGCAAAAGATGACTTTGTTTATGCCCAACTAGCCATGTCAGTTGGCATAAAAGAGCGAGTAGATGATTTAACAAATCGCCTATCTCAAGCGGGTTTTGAAGTCGTCGGGAAACCATGTACAACTGGTGATGGCTATTATGAATCTGTAGGCGTTGACCTTGATGGTGATAAGGTGTAAATTACTGCTTAAATCCGAAAATAGAAAAAGACTGTCAACACCCCCAATAATTCAGGGGATACGTTCACAGTCTTTTGTTTATTTTTCAATTTTTCTTTTTCGCCTCGAACATGTTCTGAAGCATATCTTGCGCAGTGTAGATGGATTTGTTGAAGTTGAGCATGTAGCTGACGATGATGACTAGCATAAGATAAGGCATGAGCGCATAGCCAAAGACTTCGCAGCCAATCAGAATCGGCGCCCAAAAGGTGTTCGTTGCGGCAGCAAAGACCGCAGCATAGCCAAGTGCGGCAACGAAAGTAACGGGTAGTCCAAGCGCCAATCCGAGCGTTGCACCAAGTGCAGCCCCAATGGCAAACAAAGGCGTTACCTCGCCGCCTTGAAAACCGATTGCAAGCGTCACGACGGTCATCACCAGTTTCAGAGCAAAATCCCAAGCAAATATCTGACCGCCACCAAAGGCAGATGCAATCAAATTAGTCCCAAGTCCCGAGTAGCGTCCATGTCCAAGAATGGTGAAGAGAAGCGAGAGGATAACGCCACAAGCGGCAACTTTGACGTAAGGATTTGGTAACAAAGTCGTCAAGCGAGATTTGGTAAATGTTAGGAGCCAAGCGAATGCAAATCCTGTGAGACCGAAAATCGTTCCTATAAACAGTAGTTTAATTATTAGGCTAGCATCAAGGATTGGTAGCTTAGTCAGTATAAATGAAAATTTTTCTAGTCCCAGAAAGTGCGAGGTTTCTGCTGCGACAGTACTTGCGATGAGGGCGGGGACGATCGCTCGATAATAGATAGCACCAGCAATCAGCGCTTCGAGTGCAAATAATGTCGCTGCAAAAGGTGTTTGAAAGAGGCCGCCAAAACCAGCAGCCATACCAATCATCACGATAATATGACGATTTTTAACCTTAAAGATATCGCCCAGAAAGTTTGCAAAGGTTGCTCCGATTTGAACGGCAACACCCTCACGACCGGCAGAACCACCAAATAGATGTGTCAGCCAAGTTGCTACCATGGCGAGCGGGATGAGGCGCTTTGGAATCACTTCATCAGACTGATGTCCCACACTAAAGACGAGTCCCATACCTTGACTGGCTGTTTTACCAAATTGACGATATAGAAAAACAATCAGTACCCCGATTAATGGTAAAAAAGGAATTAGCATGTTAAAATGTTGTATCCGGAAGTCAGTTACAACATCCAAAATGCGACCGAATAGGGCATCTAATACACCAACACCAAGGCCAATCACAATAGCCAAACCTGACCAAATCACGATATTTCGATAATAAGTTTTCATTTTTTTAACACTTTTTCTTGATAAGCGCGTGAATTTTTCAGAATGTCTTTAAAAGTGTTGACGACTGTCTCTGCATAATCAAGATTTTCAACTTGACTCGCCACACGATCTAAAATTACGAGTTCACGTGAATTATCTAGTACTCTACCACCAGTCATTTTTTTAAAGGTAGCCACTTGTGAAACTAAGGTCATTCGTGCCTCCAATAACTGGACTAACTGAGCATCTAAGGTATCAATATCTGAGCGAATATCATCAAGGTTCATTTTTATCTCCAAAATTTGTTATAATAGTTATGGACACCTCAAAAAAACTCAGATCTGTCACTTTTGGCTAAATTTTCCTATCGCGTCGTTATTGTTTCGCGTTTTGCAGTAGCACAGCACTTTCTGTGGCGAGTAATCGCAGCCACAAGCCTTGTCGCAATGCCTAGCGCTAGAAAAAATTTAGCTCAAAAGTTATTAAAGCACTTTATGCGGCGAGTAACCGTAGCCGCAAAAGCAGTTTTTAGAGGTGCCCTTATATTATAGCAAAAAATAGGTGAAAATATGACAAAAATAGAGAAGTACGACTTAGCACTTCGACAAATTGATGCGCTGCTTGATGAAACAGGAAATGTTTTATCTAATCTCAGCAATGCCAGTGCTTTATTGCGTGGTGTTTTACCTCGTTCAATTTTTGTCGGATTTTATCTGTTTGACGGTGAGAAACTTGTCTTAGGTCCTTTTCAAGGTGGTGTCTCTTGTGTCAACATTACCTTAGGCAAGGGCGTCTGTGGCGAGGCTGCTGAAAAAGCACAAACAATGATTGTACCTGATGTGACACAACATGCCAATTATATTGCTTGTGATGCTGTAGCACGCTCTGAGATTGTCGTTCCAATGTATAAAAACGGTCAGCTTGTTGGTGTGTTAGATTTAGATTCAGCTCTCGTTGATGATTACGGGCAGTTGGAACAAACGTTCTTAGAACGATTTACCGAAATTTTAATCGATAAAACAAACTGGCAGTTTAATCAATTCACCCTAAAAAATGAGGCAGTAAAATGAGTTATCAAGCCCTATATCGTAAATATCGCAGCCAACGCTTTGACGAGATGGTCGGGCAAGAAGTGGTGGCGAGAACCCTAAAAAACGCTATTATCACGGAACAGATTTCCCACGCCTATCTCTTTTCAGGGCCACGTGGCACAGGGAAAACATCGGCCGCGAAAATTTTTGCCAAGGCGATTAACTGTCCTAATCAAACAGACGGTGAACCTTGTAATATTTGTGAGATTTGTCAGGCGGTAACCAATGGTTCATTGGAAGATGTCATTGAGTTGGATGCGGCATCAAATAATGGTGTTGATGAGATCCGTGACATCCGTGACAAGTCGACATATGCACCGTCCCGTGCCAGGTATAAAGTCTATATCATTGATGAAGTGCATATGCTGACGACAGGGGCTTTCAACGCCCTCCTGAAAACGCTAGAAGAACCGACAGAAAATGTCGTCTTTGTTTTGGCAACGACCGAGATTCAAAAAATCCCTGCGACGATTTTATCTCGCGTACAGCGTTTTGCTTTCCGTGCCATTACGAGCCATGACATCACCCAGCATCTATCAGAAGTTCTGACGGCAGAAGGCGTGACCTTCGACGAGTCGGCTGTTGCCTTGATTGCGAATGCTGCCGACGGTGGTATGCGTGATGCCCTATCGACCCTTGACCAGGCCTTGAGTTTCGCGGAAAATGGCTTGACACTGGACGTCGCTCTTCTTGTGACTGGTGCTATCTCAAAGCAAGCTTTAGATGCCTATATCTCTGCCATTGCTGACCAGCAGGTTGAAGATGCACTAACCCAACTTGATACGATATTTGCCGACGGCAAGAACATGATTCGTTTCACTGAGGACCTAATGGCGCATTTTCGAGATATGCTCCTAGCTGGAACCCCTACGGTAAATGTGGATAAGGCTCAAATTTTTGCCTGGATTGATATCGCAACGGAGACTTTGCAAACTCTGAAAAACACAACACAGGAAAAAATTGCAGCAGACGTGATGACCATGCGGTTGTCAGAAACACTCAAAACGGCTGACTATTCACAAGTGATTGCAGATTTACAACGCCAAGTGTCTGAGTTAACAAGTCAGCTCCAATCTGGTCAGTTTCAGTCGTCGCAAACGCCTCAGCAACCATTGTCAGAGAAAAGAGTTGCACCTAAAGCGAGCGGGAATTATTTCAGTAAAGATTTTGTTTTCAAGGCCTTATCTGAGGCGACAAATGAGGCACGAACTGCTATTCAAGGTGCTTGGGAAGAAACCATCAATTCTTTCGACAGTGGCTTTGGTAAGTCGATGCTACAAAATACATCAGCCGTGGCAGCCTCTCAGCAATTCGTTGTCGTCACATTTAAAAGTGAATTTACAGCGCAAAAAGCCATGCAAAATCAGGAATTACAAGTCAAATTTGGGAATTTCATGTCAAATATCGTTGGGTTTGCACCTGAAATCATTGCGTTGACGGATGCTGATTGGCTTGCAATCAGAACAGAGTATGCCCAGTTACGTAAGCAAGGAACATCAGCTACCAGTCCAACGCCTGACGCTAGACTGAAAGACTCGTCCGAACCCGTCAAAAATGCGGTTGTGGATGAGGCACAGGCCTTGTTTGGAGATGTTGTTAAAGTGATTGAGGATTAGAAAAACATGTTAACTTATAGGTTGATATGTTTTTTTTGATTGGCGTGATAAAAAAACTGCTATTATGATATACTAAAGATAGAACGTTAAATAAAAAATAAATAAGCAGATTTTATGATAAAAACGAAAACATCTAATATTTTTTAATCATTTCAGCCTTGGCAATTGTGATTATCACTTTAATGGTTATTTTATTGCCAAATAAAACAGAGCCACGTCTGACAAGTCAAGATTTTTCGATCAGTTCTGTCTCTTCTTCAAGTCACAACACCTCGTCAAGTAGTAGAGAGTTGATTACTGGAGCAATGACAAGATTAAATTTCAAAAGTTTTGATTTGTAAACGAAAACTTTTACAGGAGATTTCGGTAGCTTAGCCCTTAATAATATCACTAAAATAACTGAAATCTATGGTGATGATCAACATAAAGATCAATATCTCAGACTTGATTTTTCGTTAACCAATCCATCAACACATGACTTGCCCGTAGCCAATCTGTTGCAAATGTTGATACTCCAGCAGGATGAGGGTGTATTTGACAAGGCGGAGCGCTTGGAGCCGATAGATGCGGACGATTATCCTGAGTTTGGTTTAGACCATCAGCAGACGAATTTGGCTACCACGGTCAAGGCCAACACGACAGTGACAGGTTTTATCGTCTATGATTTGGAAACAGATCAAAAACCAGTTCAGTTTTTGCTTTCAACTGGTGAGAAAGTATTTGAATTTCAATGAGATGAAAAAAGTGTACAGCGATTAAGCTGTACACTTTTAAGTTACATTTTAACTTAAAAATCTGGTCAAGAATTCCTTCGTCCGTTCCTCCTTAGGCGTAACAAAAATTTCTTCTGGTGTGCCACTTTCAGCAACGACACCTTTATCCATAAAAATGACACGGTCAGACACTTCGCGGGCAAAGTCCATTTCGTGTGTCACGATAATCATGGTCAAGCCGCTTTCAGCTAGTTCTTTCATCGTTTTCAGAACTTCGCCGACCATTTCAGGGTCAAGAGCGCTAGTTGGTTCATCAAACAAGAGAACATCGGGATTCATTGACAGCGCACGAGCAATTGCGACACGCTGTTTTTGACCACCTGAGAGCTGATTTGGTTTGGCGTTAACAAATCTATCCATGCCAACAGCAGTCAGGTTTTCTAAAGCGATTTTTTTCGCTTCGGAACGTTGACGTTTCAACACGGTTGTCTGTGCCACGATAACATTTTCTAGCACATTTAGGTTATTGAAAAGATTGAAAGATTGGAAAACCATGCCCAGGTGGGTGCGGTATTTGTTAAGGTCATAGCCTTTTTTGAGGACATTTTCGCCTTTGTAGATAATTTCGCCAGATGTTGGTTGCTCAAGTAAGTTGATGGAGCGAAGTAGGGTTGATTTGCCACTACCTGAGCTACCAATGATAGAGATAACTTCACCAGAGGCAACAGTCATGTGGATGTCCTTGAGGACTTCGTTTTGTCCGAATGATTTTTTGAGATTTTTAATGTCAAGTACGATATCGCTCATTTTTCGCCTCCTAACTCAATAGTTGCCTCTTTTAACGGCAGCTGCATTTGATTAGTGCCCGTGGTATAGTTTTCAGAGTCAAGTTTTTTCTCAACAAATCTTAAAATACGTGTGACTGTGAAAGTCAAAACGAAATAAATCGCTGCGATAATCGTAAAGGTTTGGAAATATTGGTAGTTTTGTTGTGCAACCGTGTTACCTTGGAAGAAAAGCTCAGTAATCGAAATGACATTCAAAACAGATGTATCCTTGATGTTGATGACAAATTCATTACCTGTTGCAGGGAGGATGTTACGGATAACCTGAGGCAAGACAATCTTACGCATGGTTTGACCATGGTTCATCCCCAAAGCACTTGCGGCCTCAAATTGACCTGTGTCAACGGCGAAAATCCCACCACGTACGATTTCACTCATGTAAGCCCCAGTATTAATTGAGACGATAATGAGAGCAGCTAAAGTCTTATCCATAGAAAGACCGAGGAACTGCGCAGAACCATAATAGATGACCATGGCTTGTACAATCATTGGCGTACCACGGAAAATTTCAACGTAGATATTGATAACCCAACCGACAAGAGTTTGCAGTATAGCAAGCGCACGGTTAGCAGATTTTTTAGCGGTGCGGAAGACCCCAATTAAGAGACCGATAAAGGTGCCGATGAAAGTCCCGATGATTGAAATGAATAAAGTCATGCCAGCAGCACGAACGAAATCTCCACCATTGTCTTTAATGATGGCGCCAACTTGTGCCCAAAAACCAATTTCTTGATCAGAATGGGTTTGGAGCCCAACCATGTCATCCATGATTTTAGTTTGCTCAGCTTGACTCATTGTGGCAAGCACTTCATTTATTTTTTCAAGATTTTTATCACCTTTGCGTAGACCGACAGCTGTTTGCGTATCATCAGGGTTGGTTTTGAAACCATTCCCTTCAGAAAAAGTAATCATTTTAAATTTCGAATTTTTTGACTCAGCCGTAATCCCTTCAGGGCGTTCTCCTACGTATCCATCAATGGTACCAGCCTCAAGGGCAACACGCATGGCCGAAAAATCGCTCATAGCAGGTTCTTGTGTGGCGCCTATCATCTGTGGAATTAAATCATAGTGGAAGACCCCTTGTTGCCCAGTGATTTTAGCACCTTTGAAATCATTGATAGATGTGGCATTGGCATATTTGCCGTCTTTTCTGACCATGACAACTAACTGACTTGTATAGTAATTTTGTGAGAAATCAATCTCTTTTTTACGCTCAGCAGTCGGGCTCATCCCAGCGATAATAGCATCAATTTTACCAGAAGTGAGGGCAGGCAAGAGGCCGTCCCATTTTGTTTTGACAATCACTAATTTTTTGTCTAGCTTTTCAGCGATTTTTTTAGCAATTTGAACATCGTAGCCATTAGCGTATTGGTTACTACCGTCAATTTTGACAGCACCATTAGCTTGTGTTTTCTGGGTCCAGTTAAAAGGCGGGTAGCCTGCCTCCATGCCGACACGTAATTCATTGTCATCACTAGCAGCACTAACAAGTGTCGCAGGTACAAGACTGAAGACAAGAAGTGTCGCAAAGATAAGTGAAAATATTTTTTTCATAGGTCTCTTTCTAATCTCTATAGGTTATCCCTTAATTCTACTAAAAATTGACAGAATGTTCAATATAGATAAGTCAGTATTTTGCCTATTGATGGGATTATTGTTAAAAATCAGTAATTATTCACAAAATTTGAAAGAGTTTTGTTATAATGAGATCAAACAGTTGTAAAATAAGTGATACTGAAAGCGGTACGACATCGTCGTAATTTTCTACAGAAGTTAGCTTGAAGTTCAAACGTGTAAATTAAACATAAGAAAGTAGATAAAATGGAATTTATAAAAGCAATTATTTTAGGGATTATTGAAGGTATCACGGAGTGGCTACCAATCAGTTCGACCGGACATTTGATTCTAGCTGATGAATTTATCAAACTCAAACAATCCACTGAATTCATGAATATGTTTAATGTCGTGATTCAGCTAGGTGCGATTTTAGCGGTTGTTGTCATTTATTTTAAAAAGCTCAATCCATTTGATTCGAGTAAGACGTCACATGAAACTCAATTAACTTGGCAACTTTGGTTGAAAGTGATTATCGCGTGTATTCCGGCAATTATCATTGGCTTGCCACTGGATAATTGGTTGGATGCGCATTTTCATAAATTTGTCCCTATCGCATTCATGTTGATTATTTACGGTTTTGCTTTCATTTATGTGGAGAAGTGGGCGAAAACACGTCCAGATACGTTAACTAACCTTGATAGAATGTCTTATCGATTTGCTTTTTATATTGGCTTAATTCAGGTCTTGTCATTAATGCCAGGTACATCTAGGTCAGGTGTGACCATTCTTGGCGCGATTATCCTAGGCGCATCACGCTTCGTTGCGACTGAGTTTACGTTTTTCCTTGGGATTCCGGTTATGTTCGGTGCGAGTCTTTTGAAAGTCGTCAAATTCATGTTAAGCGGGGGAGGCTTTAGTTTGTCTCAGTTTGCTATTTTAATGGTAGCTAGTGTGACAGCTTTTCTAGTGTCTATTGTGGTCATTAAATTCTTGATGGATTATATCAAGAAACACGATTTCACTTTCTTTGGTAAATATCGGATTGTTCTCGGTGTGATTTTATTAGTCTATGCAGGTATTTCAGCGGTATTTGGCGGTTGAAAAATGTAAAGTCAGGGACGAGTTTTATGCCGATTTATGATAATGTTATTTGCCTATATATTACTCAAAATCATTGATAGAGAAACAGTTAGTGCCTATAATGCGAAGTTGACGCTGTTTCTCATTCCTTGTTCTTACGCTTGTGAGGGTTGTACAAGGCAAACGGTGCAGAAATTTTTGAATGCCTTGATTTTTAACCTTTCGATTATCGTAATCAAGAGGAGTTAAATCACGCCTATTCATTTCCAGCAAGCATGTTAAATTAAATGACCTTGCTAAAAAATGATAAAACCTAGTTGATCTAGGTTTTTAGTTTAGAATTGATAATCTATTCCCTCCTGAATAAATAAAAAGCTTGCCAAATGGTCAAGTTATATGCTATAATGAATACTTGTGAGCAACTCTCACTTACTCGGGGAAAAGCCCCGAGTCATTAGACCAAAAGGAGGAGATACATCAATGGCTACTACAAAGTACGAAATTCTTTACATTATTCGTCCAAACATTGACGAAGATGCCAAAACAGCGCTTGTTGAGCGTTTTGACACAATCTTGACAGAAAATGGTGCAACTATTTCTGAATCAAAAGATTGGGAAAAACGTCGTCTTGCGTACGAAATCAATGATTTCCGTGAAGGCTTGTACCGTCTTGTAACGCTTGAAGCTGATTCAGCTTCAGCAGCAACAAGCGAATTTGACCGTCTTGCGAAAATCAATGGCGACATCTTACGTCACATGATTACTAAAGTTGACGCTTAATTTTAAGCACACTTTAGTTTTCAGGAAGGACAAAACATGATTAATAATGTTGTTTTAGTAGGTCGTTTGACCAAAGATGTTGAACTACGTTACACCCCTGCCAATCAAGCAGTAGCTACTTTTACCTTAGCGGTAAATCGTACCTTTAAAAATGCTAATGGTGAGCGTGAAGCGGATTTCATCAATGTTGTCATCTGGCGTCAAGCCGCAGAAAATCTAGCAAATTGGGCGAAAAAAGGTGCGCTTTTAGGCATAACCGGTCGTATCCAAACGCGTAATTATGAGAATGCCCAAGGTCAACGTGTTTACGTGACTGAAGTGGTTGCTGATAATTTCCAAATGTTAGAAAGTCGTGGCGCACGCGAGGGTGGACAACAAGGTGGTGGTTACACACCTTCACCGTCTCAACCTACAAACTCAAACTTCGGTGGTAATCAGCCGTCACAAACACAGAGTTCACCTGCCACTCCAGATTTTGGCCGCGATAGCGATCCATTTTCTGGTGGCACACCCATGAACTTGAGTGATGATGATTTACCGTTTTAATCACTGATGGACAGGTATCTGTCTAGAATAATATAAGGAGAAAACACATGGCACAACAACGTCGTGGTGGCTTCAAACGCCGCAAAAAAGTTGACTTTATCGCAGCTAACAAAATCGAAAACGTTGACTACAAAGACACTGAGCTCTTGAAACGTTTCATCTCTGAACGTGGTAAAATTTTACCACGTCGCGTGACTGGTACTTCTGCTAAAAACCAACGTAAAGTTGTAACAGCAATCAAACGCGCACGTATCATGGCTTTGCTTCCATTCGTAGCAAACGATTCTGAATAAAAAATTGAAAGGCAAGTCTTACGAGGCTTGTTTTTTTGTTAGTCTACGAAGATATGAGTAGACTAACAACCAAAAATAGAGAAGTGTTTTTTTGTTAGTCTACGAAGATATGAGCAGATTAACAACCAAAAATAGAAAAGTTTTTTTGTTTAGCTACGAGGTATCTGACAATCGCAATATCTGATAATTTTGTCTGAGGAGATTTTGAGCATAAAAAAACTGACATTAAAGGTCAGTTTGTGTGTTGTGATTTGGCTGATGCTTACATTTCCATTGGTGTCATGATTGTTTCACGGCCCATATTATCAACGGCATGAAACAGTCGTGGCCAGTCGTTGTCAAATTCGTAATTAAAGTCAATAACCATAGACGTGTTAGGGTCATCGTCTTGTGAAAAGCGAACTGAAAGCGTCCCGTGGTTGTTCATCAATTCAAAGTTAATCGTATTTTCCAAAATGAAAACACCTTTGAGGTTGTTGTCAATGATGTACCAAAAACTGTCGATAACTTCGCCAGGGATGGATTGAATAGTGCCGAAACTTGCATAACGGGCGATTGTATTTGTAAAAGCCATAGGTTTACCTCGCTTTTTCTATCCCAAATAGGTATAATATAATCATTCCGACTAATAAAGCAAATACTTCAAATGATTTCTCGCCACTTCGTCATTGAAAAATAGTTTAAAAGCCTCATTCGCTTTATTACCCAACTGAGTATACGTTTATAATTAAATTATATTTTAAAAGTCAAAAAAGGTCAAGAAATAGGAATTCAAAATGCGAATAGATGATGTTTTAATCCAATATGGTGCTGTCAAAAAATCCGACATCAAAAGAGTCCTACGTGAGCACCGTGTATCAGTTAACAATCAGCTCATAACAGCGCGCAATGAACAGGTCGATAGTAGCATCCATCACCTTACGCTAGATGGTCGTCAAATCAACTTTCCGCCTCACCGATATTTCATGGTTAACAAAGCCATGCGCACCCTCTCAGCCAATAAGGATGCTGAACTACCAGTCGTTTTCGACGCTTTTCCAGATATTATCGACAAAGCAAGTCTCTACATCATCGGTCGTCTCGATTTTCTATCTCAAGGTCTGCTTCTCATCACCGACAACGGCAAACTTGGGCGCAATTTGATCAAACCTGAAGCCCACGTTGAAAAAGTCTATCAAGTAGAGGTGAAAGAGCCTCTAGAATCTGACGACGTGAGAAAATTCAGAGCAGGTCTAGTGATAGATGGTGATGTGTCATTAGCCCCTGCTCAATTAGTAATCCTTTCAGACCATACCGCCATTGTCAGCATTAGCGAGGGAAAAAACCGTCAGATTCGCAAGATGTTTTTGAGTGTTGGAAAACTCGTGACCAAACTGGTGAGAACTCAAATCGGACCAATACAGTTAGATGATAGCTTGAAACCAGGTGATTATCGTGCGCTGACAAAATCCGAAATCCTGAGTCTAGCGCCTTATTTTAAAGCAAATTAAAAAGCTCAAAAACTGAGCTTTTTTTGATTTAAAAATCAATTTCGCGTAACTCACGATTAATGACGTCAAAGTCAAAACCTTTTCTGGCAAGGGCGTTGCTGACACGTTGTTTGAGGTCATAGCCGTCATATTTTCGGCTGTATTTGCGCATGATTTTGTCTAATTCTTTTTGCAAGAGTTCTGATTCATTGTCTTCATCGGATTCGAGCTCTAAATTATCAATGGCAATTTTACTAATATCGTAAGAAAAGCCTTTACTTGTCAGATTCGTTGCAATCTTCATTTTTAGGGCCTTGAGTGGCAGGCGACTATACTTGCTCATGACTAATTTTTCAGCCAGATGCGTTGCGATATCAACTTGTGCATCATAGTCATAAAGGAGTTCTAATTTTTCAAGTGCCAAAGATTTATCAATACCTTTATTGACCAATTTTTGTTGAATTTGATAAGGGCCAGCTGATTTACCTAAGACTTTGCCACGAACGAAGGACTCAGTGTAGGCATTATCGTCAATAAAATGTGATGCCTCAAGCGCATCAATGATTTTAGCGATTTGCACATTTGGAATCTCGTGGTCAATCAAGTAATAAATGACTTCCTTTTTAGTCCGTTGCTTGAAAGAAATATAATAGAGCCCCAGATTTTTTCCCCTAGAAAAATCAGCGAATTCAGCAATTTTCTCAATCTCAGTATCTTCAAACACAGCACCTTTTGACAAAAAGAACCGAACAATCGTGTCCTCAGTCACATAAATCGTGCGCTCATCGTCAAAAACGACCTTATATAAACGTTTTTTCTTCTCAAGTGAAATAATTTTAGGCATACTTTATTATACGTAAAAAAATGGTAAAATGGGTGAAAGTGGTTTATATTTGAGATGTTTAATGACAATTTTGGGTTGTTAGGTTTAATAATTGACAGGAAAATATAGGCTTGTCGTTGTTATAGCTAGTTTTTTAAATTGACATTGATGGTTGGCTTATATATTAAAATACGATTATCTAGATGTAGGGATAAAAGGGAAGGTTAAATGAAGGCGTTTAAAACTTTAGATGAGCAAATTAAATATTTATCAGATAAAAAAGGGATAATATTTGAAAATGACCGTATGGCAAAGGATACTTTGCTTGATAATAATTATTATAATGTCATTTCAGCAAGTAAAATTAAATATGTAAAAGATATTGTGTCTAAGCACCATATTTATGAAAATCACAATTTTTCAGATTGGAAAGCCTATTACGATATTGACTGTAAAGTTAGTAGAGAGCTTATGCCAATTATGCTTGATTTCGAAAAAACTATTAATTCAAGAACGGCATACTACATAGCTAAATTGATAGAGCACGATGAAATTGAACCAAAATTTGAAAACGAATTGGTCCAGTTAATAAAGCGCGCTTCAATCAAGAATTTGCCTGACTATAATAAAATGGAAACTTGGACTTATATGACTAGAATGACTTTTGGAGAGACAAAACAATTTATTTTTTGGCTAGCAAAGAATAAGAAAAAGTCACCTCTTTTTGATTCATATCTATCTGGTATCTTAAAAAGTTTTATGACTTCTAAAAATACAAAAACTATTCAAAATAATCTTAATGAGCTCAATAATTTGAGAAATCATTTATTTCATTTTACACCGCTGAATATTTATGTAACATCTGGTAGAGGAAAAAATGGTATATTGACGACTTCAAAAAGAAAAAAAGCGATTAATTTTATTTACAATTTAAAAGATGGTACGATTAAATCAGATATTATGGCAATTTATGAAAATGCTGATAGATTCGTGACAATAAAAAACAACCAACACAAGGTCAGTTGATAAAATCGTAGATTTTTCCCAGAAACTACACGTAGTTCTCTTTCGGATAATTCAATTATATAGTATTAAGCATAAAAGTTCAATAGAAAACTTCTATTGTTTTCTATTTCTATATAGCATCAATACAATAAATAACGAACAAGTATGTTCTGCCATATAGTATCCAAAGAGTTGTCAAATTTTAATTTTACCAACGGTTAGTAGTAAAGAATAACAGTTTAAAATCTAAAAGAAAATGGTAAAATAGAGTCATGACTCTTAAAATAAAGCAAAAAATTCCACTCAAAATCAAAAAAATTGGTATCAATGGCGAGGGCGTTGGTAATTTTAAGGGAACGACGGTTTTCGTGCCGGGTGCGCTCAAGGGAGAGGATTTATACGCAGAAATTACACAGGTTGAGCGTAATTTTGCCATAGCAAAAGTGCTCAAACTCAATAAAAAATCCCCCCACCGCGTGGTGCCGATGTGCGATATTTATAAGCAGTGCGGAGGCTGTCAAATTATGCATTTGGCTTATCCACAACAGTTACTTTTTAAGCAAGATGTGCTGAGACAGGCGCTACAAAAGTTTAAACCGGAAGGTTATGAAACTTACGAAGTCCGTAAGACGATAGGGATGAAAAACCTTGAGCACTATCGGGCTAAGTTGCAATTTCAAACGCGTTTTTTAGGCGAGAAAGTCCGAGCAGGACTTTTCGCAGAGAATTCGCATCAATTAGTTGAAATTAAAAACTGTCTGGTTCAAGATGAAACAACACAAGCGATTATCAATGAAGTGACTGACTTACTGACTTTTCATCGAATGCCAATCTATAATGAAAGAAAGTTCGATGGCATTCGGACAGTCATGGTCCGTCGGGCTAATCATACTGGGGAAGTTCAACTTATTTTCATTTCGTCGACTTCGGTTGAGTTGACGCGCACGATTGCGAGTTTGACGGAGAAATTTCCTGAGATTAAAACGATTGCTTTGAACATTAATCGTAAGAAGTCGTCTGAGATTTATGGCGATGAGACTGAGATTCTTTGGGGGGAGCGTGCGATTTTAGAAGGCGTGCTTGATTATACCTTTGAACTCAGCCCGCGTGCCTTTTATCAACTCAATCCTGAACAAACTAATGTCCTTTACCGCGAGGCGGTAAAGGCGATGGATGCGAGTGCTGACGATGATTTAATAGATGCCTATTCTGGAACTGGCACCATTGGTCGTGCCTTTGTTGGGAAGGTCCGGAGTATTCGAGGTATGGATGTGATTGCGGCATCGATAGAGGACGCTAAGGTCAATGTGCCGGATGGAATTTATGAAGTCGGGACGGCTGAAACGGTGGTGCCTAAGTGGGTGGCTGAAGGGTTTAGAGCGACCGCCTTGATCGTTGATCCGCCTCGGACGGGGTTGGACGACAAGTTGCTGGACACGATTATTGCGACGCAGCCTGAAAAAATGGTTTATGTGTCCTGTAATGTGTCGACTTTGGCGCGTGATTTGGTTAAGTTGGCGTCGGTCTATGAGGTTAAATATATCCAGTCGGTCGATATGTTCCCGCACACGGCGCGGACGGAGGCAGTTGTGAAGTTGGTGCGCAAATGATTGAAAAAGCAAGGCTAGAGGAAATATCAGAAATTGTGGCAGTGATTGAGAGTGCGCGTGCATTTTTGAAGGTACAAGGGATTGACCAGTGGCAAAAAAGCGCCTATCCTGCTATGGCAGATATTAGGACGGACATTAAGAATGATGTGGCCTATGTTCTGAAGGTGGATGGTAAGATCGCAGCTTATGCGGCCGTGATGACGGGGTTCGATCCCGCTTATGATATGATTCAAGGCGCGTGGCGTAACGATAAGCACGACTATGTGACTGTTCATCGTATTGCGGTATCAACGGCATTTCGCGGTCAGGCTCTGGGACAGCGATTTTTGACCTCAGTTTTTGAGACGTTCAGTACTTATCAAGACTTTCGTGTCGATACGCATCCAGATAATCAGATCATGCAGCATATTTTGACCAAACTTGGCTTTGAAAAATGCGGTGTGGTGATGTTTGAAGGTGCCCGTTGGGCCTATCAGAAAGTGCTAGAAGATTGATGCTCAGGATTGATGAGAGAAAAGAATAGATGAAGGAGTGTTAGATATGACATATGAACAAGAATTTATGCAAGAATTTGAAGCTTGGGTAGCGACACAAATCATGGTCAATGAGATGGCCATGACCCAAAGCCAAGAGGTTGCGGATGAAACAGATGATGAACGCGCTAAAGATGCTATTATTCGTTACGAAAGCCGGTTGGATGCCTATCAATTTTTGCTAGGCAAATTTGAAAACTATAAAGCAGGCAAAGGATTCCATGATTTACCTGATGGTTTGTTTGATCAAGTTAATTATTGATTGTCTAAAATAAAAAACTTTTTTAAAAACTCTTGACGATTGATAGCTACTTTGATATACTAATAAAGTACTGTTTCGCGGAGATGGCGGAATTGGCAGACGCGCAGGATTAAGGATCCTGTGACCTACTTTGGTCGTGAGGGTTCAAGTCCCTTTCTCCGCACTAATTACCGAGCCTAGCGCTCGGTTTTTTTTTTGTCCTTTTCATATATTTTCTTTTAAATAGACATCAAAAAACACCAAGAATATCCTGGTGCGTGATGTTTGTTTATAGTGCTACTTTGGCAGTCTTCTTAGACGAATAAGCTTTGTAAAGTACTATACAAATGATTGGTAAAATACTTGCAACTAAGTAGATATTTTGAAAAGATAGGAAAGTTCTTAATTCACCTAAAGCATAAGGACCGACCCCTAAACCAAGATCTAGACCAATAAAATAAGTAGAGAGTGCAACGCTGAACCGATGCTCGTCTTTAACAGTTTTTAAAGAAACAGCTTGTCCATTTGACATGAAAGTACCGTAGCCAAGGCCGATAACACCGCCTGAGACTAGGAGCAACCAACTGCTGGTTGTCATGCTAAGTAAAATGAGGCCGGCACTCAAAAATAAATAACTAGGATACATGACAAATTTTTCGCCAAGATTATCAAATATTTTGCCTGAGAGTGGTCGAGTAAAGGTGATAACCAAGGCATAAACAACGAAAAATAAGGAACTGACCTGTACTAAATCAATGACTTTGACATAGGAAGATAGAAAAGCGAGGACACTTGAGTAAGAAAGCCCCATCAAGAAGGCCATAAAAGCAATAAATAATGCTTTTTTTTCAATGAAGCTATCGAAAGTACTTTGATTGAGTGCTTTGATATGTTCTTCTGACAGTTTCACGTTTTTAACTGGGAATAAATAGCACATAACTGTGATAATAAAAACGAGGACAATTGAAAAAGCGACAATAAAGTGAAAATCGGTTGTATTTAGTAAAATTAGGCCAAGAAACGGCCCAATAGCGGCTGCTAAACTGGTACTGAGACCATAGTAATTGATACCTTCACCATGTCTAGCTTTAGGGATATAGGCAGTGACAATAGTGTTTGTCGCAGTTGATAAAGCACCATAGCCAAAACCATTTAAAAATCTGACGAGATAGAGTACTGGAATGGCTGGCACGTAAAGATAAGCAATTGTTGTAAGTAAATAAAACAAAGCACCATATCTTAAAGTCGCCTTCCTACCGATTAGTTCTAGTTTTTTACCAATGAGTAGTCGCGCAAGCAAAGTCCCAATAATATAAATACCAGATGCTAATCCTGCTTGACCTAGTGAGGCATGCAAATTACTTTGTGCGATGACTGCAATGATGACCATCAGAAGATAGTAGACTAAATAGACAATAAAGTTAATAAAAGTAATTGCAATGAAACCTTTGTTAAATAATTTTTCATTCGTATTATTCAATGGTTGGTAGACCTCTTCCTAGATGTTTGTTGACAGATGACCATTTAAGTCATGTAATTTTTGAATTTGGCAAGCAACTTGTGCATAATTTTCAGGATAGCGATCGCTCAACTCATTGATAAATAAATCTCTGACTTCCATGAAAGAAGTTGCAAAGTTAGACAATTCGGTATCCTCATCAATGGTATATTTTAGTTTAAGGAAGAGCAAGTTTTGATAAGCATCATTCAAGAAAACCAATGATTTTTCTTTTTCAAAACGTGCATTGTAGGCAGTGTCTAAACGGTTAATAATTTCATTTGTCCAGTTATTCATGTGTATTGCTCTCTTTCTTTTTTATCGCCATTTTTAGTATCAGAAGCATTAGGCTTAAAATGCAAAAAATGGTTGGTGCGTGTAGGTATAAAATGAGTCAGTTGACTTATTTTCAAAGACAGTTGCATCAACTGTCGATCCCTTATTTAAGTATGGTATGATGATGACCTGATAGCTACTCATTTGCTCCTCCAAAATTAAAATATTGATGACATGTCATAGTGTATCGCTTGAAATAGTTTATAGTCAACTCGAATAGCTACCATATAATTTGCTTATAACCTATAAATTTAACTAAAAAATTGGGCTAACATATTTTCTAGAATATGCTAGAATGTAAAACAAGGGGAAAATTTCAAAATGAATCTAAGAGATTTCGAATATTTTAGTTTTTTGGGAGATGTGCTCTCATTTACATTAGTAGCAAAAAAGTTTAATGTTAGTCAACCTAGTATTAGCTACGCTGTAAAAAGGCTTGAAGAATACTATGGATGCAATTTAATTGAAAAAAGTTCTCTTCATCGTTCGGTTCTTTTAACCAGAGAAGGACAAATTCTAAAGAACCAGCTGAAGAGTATTTTGGAAGAATTTAAGATGATTGAAGAAGCCATTGACCATGCGAAACAGCAAAAAGTTTATGTTGGTTTTCCGTCATTGATCAAAACAAGAGTTTTCTCTAAACTCTTTAAAACCGAAGATAATGTTGATTTCATATCAAATTTTGAATTGATTTCGGGAAGTTCGACAGATTTACTCAATCAACTGTTATCGGGTCATCTAGAACTTAGTTTACTTGGGAGTGTGACACCTATCGAACATCCTGATTTGAACGTCAAATTACTCTACAGCTATGAATTCAAAATTTATGTCTCAGAAGATAATCCGTTAGCTCAAAAATCTCAAATTACATTTGAAGAAGCGTTAGCCTATCCGTTTATCTTATTGGAAGACGGTTTGTCGCATACCAAAGCTTTTGATCATTTAAATGATAAGTATGACGGGAAAGCCAAGGTCTTGGTTCATTTTTCTGATATTAATACAATAGGTCAACTTGTCAAATCAAATGTTGGCATTACATTAATGACGCCCTATCTCCCCTTTCAAAATATGAAAGGACTAGTTGAAATCTCATTAGTGCCGGAAGATAAAGAGATGTTTTACGTGCAATATGCCTTCTTAAAAAAATCGGTTGTTAATGATAATTTTAGTAAACTTGTGATGATATTAGATAATCTTTCAAAACAAGATGGCTTACTATATTGATTGTCAATGGATGCATAGCTATCTCTAACTACAAATTAAAGATAGAAAATGATATAATGAAGTAATCAGTTCGCTTCTATTACCTGTTTAAAAAAGTAAAGCAAAAGAAGACGATAAAAAACAAAAGCCATCAAGGCACATGAATTAAGGAGATATAGATTACGATGATGAATATGCAAAAAATGATGAAACAAGCTCAAGACTTGCAAAAAAATATGAAAATTGCGCAAGCTGAAATCGAAACAACAACCTTTTATGGCGCGTCTGCTCAAGACTTGGTAAAAGTTGCCTTCACAGGTGACCGTAAAATGACACAGATTGATATCTCACCAGACTTGATTGACCCAGAAGATTCAGAAACCTTGTCAGACATGATCACACAAGCTGTTAATGCAGCCTTGGTTGACATTGATAAAACAACAGAGCAAAAACTTGGTAAATTCACAAAGGGATTGCCTTTCTAATTAAAAATTGATAGAATAAAGGAAACGAGAAGAGTATCGTGAGACTGCGTTTATAAAGAGAGTAGGAGGGTGCTGAAAATCCTACAAACGTCCTCATGATTGTTGCTTCTTGATAACCATATACTCAATAGTTAAGTGAGTATAAATAAAAAAATGAGTGTCCGGACAAATGATGTCTGGGAATTTAGGTGGTACCACGTGAAAGCGCCCTAATCTATTGCGATTAGGGCGCTTTTTGGCTTGATTTACTTGTCTTTACTCTAGGAGAAGATATAGAGAAAATGAAAAATGTCTTTAAAGGTATGGTGGAAAATTTTAATATTCAAGACGATGAAAGTTTTCCCATCGTAGCACCATTTAATAACGGCTATTGTGACCCTCAATTTTTTGAAAAAGGAAAACGTTATCCCAATTATACAGATGTCAATGGTATTTACGGTATTTTTGAAGAGGGGATCTGTCTTTATATTGGTCAAAGCATAAATGGTGTTGCGAAACGTTTGAAACAACATTATCATGATAATCAATGGTGTCAAGCTTTAATCAAAACAGGAAAATGTGAATTAAGATTGCTATATGAATTTGATACAGCGAGGCACACGATACGGAGCGTTTCTTGTTAGATGCGATTGAAAATTATTTTATATACGTATATAAAGAGAGTAATCAAGCAAAATATAATCAACATATGAATACAGTAGCGCTCCAAAAGAGACATCCCCAAAAACCTTAATTTCATTGCTAGAAAGGCATCCGTATGATTATTATTCCAGACCTTATTTTAATCTTGACGCTTATCGTTTATTTGGTCTTAGTTCGTATTAAAAAAGTCAGATTTCGTTTGACAGTGCTCGCTTTATGGCTGGGAACGGCTCTGTTGGTAGATACAGTGATTGCTTACAGAAAAATAGATTTAGGGGCATTTTTTAATTTTTTGCTGGGTATGCTCTTAATCTCTTGGCTGGTTTCCTATTTCGTTATTCACAGAGATAAAAGACGCTTACTCACAGGTTATCTTTTTAATCTGAGTATTGTGATCACTGTCGGTTATCTTGTCGTGCTTTGTCTCCCTTTTGCCACACCACTGCCGATTATACTCAGTACTATCATTGGGCTGATGTTACTGATGTTACTAACCTTTGGTGGTTATGGCTTGATTATCTATCTCCTTTGGAATGCTCGCATCGTCTTGAAAAAAGAGAGTCGAACGCTTGGTAATATGCTGACGCTTTTACTAGGTCTAGCTGGTCTGGTACTCATTCTTTTTCAACATTTTTTGTTTAAAGACGGTAGCGTTTTTGCTTACATTTACGCAGTCTCCTCTTCAATCATATCAAACCCAAATTCAATAAAGACTATCTCATCGTTCTGGGCTCAGGTCTACTTAACGGTGAGATAGTGACACCGTTGCTTGCCGGCAGAATAGATGCAGCCTTGGCGTTTGCGAACCAACAACAAGCAAGAACAGGCAAGCAGCCGCTACTCATCATGAGTGGGGGACAAGGTCAAGACGAAAAAATGCCAGAGGCGGTAGCCATGGCAAACTATGCCTTGTCACAAGGTGTGCCAAAAGCTGCGATTATCACGGAAGAAAACAGTAAAACGACCTTACAAAATTTGAAGTATTCAAAAGCCTTAATGGATGAAAGAAGTCAAGGCAAGCCGTATCAAAGTGCTTTTGTCAGCAACGACTACCATATCTTTCGAGCAGGTCTGTTTGCTAAGAAAGTTGGTCTAAACAGTGACGGCATCGGTAGCAGAACAGCTAGATATTTCCTCCCCAATGCTTTCATCCGCGAATTTGTCGCTATCATTCTCATGCATAAAAAACGCCATATCGTGTTTACCGTGCTGCTTTTGATATTAATTGCTGCGATTATTGTGATTAATGTGAAGTTTGTGGGGTAAGTGATAGAAATGATTGATGCAAATAGAAATTTGAAATATTTTTACCCATTATTTTCGCTGAATTGAAAATAATTTAAAACAGTTTAACACTATAAAAAATCAAGAAATAGGAGCATAACATGACAGAACTATCAACAAAATTCAACCCAACCGAAGTAGAAGCAGGTCGCTATGATAAATGGCTAGCTGCTGACGTTTTTAAACCAAGTGGCGATAAAAAAGCTAAACCTTATAGCATCGTCATTCCACCACCAAATGTCACAGGTAAACTTCACCTCGGACACGCTTGGGATACAACCTTACAAGATATCATCATCCGTGCCAAACGGATGCAAGGCTATGACACGCTTTGGTTACCAGGTATGGACCATGCAGGTATTGCCACGCAAGCTAAAGTTGAAGAACGCTTGCGTGAGCAAGGCATTTCACGTTATGACCTCGGTCGTGAAAAATTCCTAGAAAAAGTCTGGGAATGGAAAGACGAATATGCGGCAACAATTAAAGCACAATGGGGTAAAATGGGACTATCGCTTGATTATTCACGCGAACGTTTCACTCTAGATGATGGTCTGTCAAAAGCGGTTAAAAAAGTTTTCGTTAAACTTTACGAAAAAGGTTTTATTTACCGTGGTGAATTCATCATCAACTGGGATCCAGCAGCCCGCACAGCATTGTCAGACATTGAAGTCATTCATAAAGATGTTGAAGGTGCGTTCTACCACATCACTTATCCTTTGACAGATGGTTCAGGCAATGTTGAAATCGCAACAACGCGTCCAGAAACCTTGCTCGGCGATGTGGCAGTCATTGTTAATGCGAAAGACGAACGCTACCAAGATATCATCGGTAAAACTGTGACGGTACCTTTTGTTAACCGCGAAATCCCAGTCCTCACAGATGAACACGCAGACATGGCAAAAGGCACAGGTGTTGTTAAAATCACACCAGCGCATGACCCCAACGACTTTGATGTTGTTGAACGTCTCAACGCCCAAGGTCATAACTTGCCAATGATCAATGTCATGAACGATGATGGTACAATGAATGAACTTGCGGCAGAGTTTGCGGAGATGGACCGCTTTGAGGCTCGCAAACAAATTGTTGCTAAACTCGACGAGATGGGTCAACTTGTTAAGATCGAGAAAATGGTCCACAGTGTCGGTCACTCTGAGCGTTCAGGTGCCGTTGTGGAACCACGTCTATCAACGCAATGGTTTGTTAAAATGGATGAGCTAGCTAAAAATGCTATCGCCAACCAAAAAACAGACAACGCAGTCGAGTTCTTCCCGCCACGTTTCAACGACACTTTCACACAATGGATGGAAAACGTTCATGACTGGGTCATCTCACGGCAACTCTGGTGGGGACATCAAATTCCTGCCTGGTATAACGCAGACGGCGAGATGTACGTCGGTGAAACAGCGCCAGAAGGTGACGGTTGGACACAGGATTCTGACGTTTTGGATACATGGTTCTCATCAGCTTTATGGCCGTTTTCAACCATGGGGTGGCCAGATGAGGAAGCCGAAGACTTCAAGCGTTACTTCCCAACGTCAACTCTTGTTACGGGATACGATATCATCTTCTTCTGGGTCAGCCGCATGATTTTCCAAAGTTTGGAATTTACAAACGAACGCCCATTTAAAGACGTTTTGATTCATGGCTTGATTCGGGATGAAGAAGGTCGCAAAATGTCGAAATCCTTAGGTAACGGTATTGACCCAATGGACGTCATCGAAAAATACGGTGCTGATGCCTTGCGTTGGTTCTTGTCAAATGGTTCTGCACCAGGTCAAGACGTCCGTTTCTCTTATGAAAAAATGGATGCTGCTTGGAACTTCATTAACAAAATCTGGAACATTTCACGCTACATCATCATGAACAAGGAAGCGCTCAGCGCAGCAGATACTTATATCAATGTTGATAAAGTAGCGCAAAAAACAGCAGGTAATGTCACGGATCGTTGGATCTTGACTAAGCTCAATGAAACGATTGACCATGTCACGAAAAATTTCGATAAGTTTGAATTTGGTGAGGCTGGTCGTGCTCTTTATAACTTCATTTGGGAAGACTTCGCCAACTGGTATGTTGAATTGACCAAAGAAGTGCTTTACGGTGAAGATGAGGCTGAAAAAGATGTCACACGTAGCGTCCTTGTCTATGTTTTAGACCAAATTTTGCGTCTCCTCCACCCAATCATGCCATTTGTAACCGAAGAAATTTCGGAAAATCTGGGCTTGATTGACAATAGCCTGGTCGTTGCTCAATATCCAGAAGTTCGCCCAGAATTTTCTGATGCTGCAGCCGTTCGTGGTGTAGAAGTGCTTAAAGACATCATCAAATCAGTTCGAAATATCCGCGCTGAAGTGAATACAGCACCAAGCAAAGCAGTGCCGATTTTGATTAAGACAGAAAATGCTGAAATTGAAACATTCTTGAAAGAGAATAGCAACTATCTAACACGTTTCACAAATCCGGAAACCTTAGAGATTTCAGCTGACATCATTGCCCCAGCACAAGCTATGACAGCGATTCTATCAAATGTTGAAATCTACTTGCCACTTGCAGGTTTGATTAATATCTCAGATGAAATTGCCCGCTTGACTAAAGAATTAGCCAAATGGCAAAAAGAATTGGACATGGTCTCACGCAAACTTTCTAATGAGAAATTCGTTGCCAATGCCAAACCAGAAGTTGTTGAAAAAGAACAAGCTAAACAAGCGGATTATCAAACAAAATTCGATACAACACAAGCACGGATTGCTGAACTTGAAAAATTATAACAAGAGCTAAGAAAACTAGATGAAGATTCTAGTTTTTTTGTTATAATAATAATAAATAAATTAAGTAATGGGAATCTTTTTATGACAATATTTATGCGACTCAATCGGACGCTCAAACTCCGGATTATCATGACTTTTATCGGGGTTCTGGGATACAGTACGGTGGGGTCTAGTATGACAATTTACTATAATCACTATCTAGGTGCGGCTATTACAGGTGTTTTGCTGATTATCTCAAGTGTATCAAGCTTTCTAATCGGACTTTATGGCGGCCATTTGGCTGATAGGCACGGTAGACGACCGATTCTCCTCATCGGCTCGATAATTTCAATTTTGGGAGCCTTAATTGCGGTGCTGTCAAATAGTCCGATATTTCAAAATCCTTGGACAACATTTGTCGGTTTTTTCCTTTTGAATTTTGGTTTTTCTTTTGAATCTGCGGCAGATAATGCCATGATTATTGATGTATCAGATGAAACTAATCGAAAATATGTTTACAGTCTGAGTTATTGGATTATTAATGTCTCGATTACTTTTGGTGCAGCGCTCAGTGGCTGGTTGTTCAGAGACTACTTGTTTGACCTGTTATTGGGTTTATTAGTCGCGCAGTTGATTAATGGTAGTATCAAGTATTTTTTAATCAGTGAGAGTTTCGTGCCAGCATCCAAAGCCAAAAAAGAACGCGAAAGTTTCATTCAAAACTATGGGGTCGTTGTGCGTGATAAAATCTTCCTCTTGTTTATCGGTGCCGTCATCTTAAACAAGGTGATTTTTGGAAATATTGACTTCTATCTTCCAGTTCACTTGTCAGACAGTTTCAAAACAACGACGATTTTTGGCTTTGAAATTTATGGTCAGAGAATGTTGACCATATTTCTCATGTTAAATACCCTCATCATAATCTTCAGCATGACCTTTGTCAACCAACTCACCACCAAGTGGTCAGAGCGAAAAAGCCTCACCACCGGTGCCTTATTACAAGGGCTAGGATTTGCTGCCGCCTTTTTAATGAACAGCTTCATACCGTTAATTCTAGCATCCATTGTCATGACGATTGGTGAGATGATCCTCGTGCCGTCCTCACAAAGTCTGCGCGCCGATCTGATGAATGAGGAGAAAATCGGGACTTACTCAGGTTTTGTGACAATTACAGATCCGATTGGGAGTGTCCTGTCTGGCAGTCTGGTCAGTTTTTCGGTTTACATCCACCACACGGGCGTTGCCGTGGTCATGGTCGTGGTAACGGTGTTGTTGGTCTTATGCTTTAATCAAGTGATGAAGATGAAAACTCAGGCTGATATCGCGTCAAGTAAAAATACTTGACAAAATGCTTGATTTCTCGACTAGACTTTGTTAGAATAGATAAGTATTGAGAAATCAAGGCAACATTATGCTCAGTTATTAAATGAGTATAACAATAAAACCAAAGGAGATTTAGGACAATGGCAGTACCTGCACGTCACACATCAAAATCTAAGAAAAACAAACGTCGTACGCACTACAAAATGACAGCACCAACAGTTTCATTTGATGAAACAACTGGTGATTACAGCCGCGGCCACCGTGTATCCCTCAAAGGATATTACAAAGGTAAAAAAGTTACAAAATAATAGAAAGGACAAACTAAGATGCGCGTAAATATTACTCTTGAACACAAAGAATCTGGCGAACGTTTGTACCTGACTCAAAAGAACAAACGTAACAACCCTGACCGTCTTGAACTTAAAAAATACTCTCCAAAATTGCGTAAACACGTTACTTTTAAGGAAGTTAAATAATTCAACAAAGAAAAGCCCTAGAAACTCAGATTTCTATGGTTTTTTATTTTTAAATCAGATAAACTAGTCAAGAAAATGCCAATACTTCCAGATATTAAAATTACAGACTGTTTTTGCTATCCGTTAATAATTGAGCTACAATAGAAGTAAGTGATATGCATTTAAGTAAAAAATCGAAGCACTTATCGCCTATGGCATTGGAGTGGCTGCTTTAGTGGTTTACGGAAAAGTGACTTACAACATGACTTAGCCGTGGACTTTGGACCAAAATAGCTCAAAAGTTGCGTTCCCATTTTTTACTCAAACAAGGATAGGGAGATTTTTGTGATACATTTATTGCGCTATGCAAAGGCATACCGAAAGCAGATTATTTTGGGCCCCTTTTTCAAGTTTTTGGAGGCCGTTTTTGAATTGGTGCTACCTTTATTTATGGCACGCTTGATTGACCAAGGCGTGAGAGCAGGGCATCCAGCCACAGTTTGGCAAATGACAGCTTGGATGGTTACCATGTCAGTCATTGGTATGATTTGTGCGGTTATTTGTCAGTATTATGCCTCAATTGCATCGCAAGGTTTTGGTACAAAACTACGCACACAACTCATGAAAAAAATCAACCAGTTGTCCCATCAAGATTTAAATCAATTTGGAACAGATACGCTGATTACACGCTTAACCAGTGATATTAATCAACTACAGCTTGCTTTAGCTATGTTAATTCGTTTGGTTGTTCGTGCACCATTTTTGAGTATCGGCTCTGTCATCATGGCTTTTTATATTGATTGGCAAACAGGGTTGCTTTATTTAATTTTATTGCCGATTTTTTGTGCTATTTTATTTTTTATTGTGCGCTACAGCGTGCCACTTTATAGACGTGTCCAAGCAAAATTGGACCAGCTCAATGAACTGGTCAATCAAAATCTTAGCGGTGTGCGCGTCATTCGAGCCTTTGCCCGCCGAAAAGAAGATGTCAAACGTTTCGATGATGCGGCTGATGATTTGGCAAACATCTACCAGCGCGTGACCAATCTATCGGCACTCTTATCACCTGCAACGACCCTAGTCATGAACCTCGGTATTGTCGCCTTGGTTTATATTGGTGGCTTTAAGGTCAATACCGGTCATCTAGCACCCGGCGAAGTCCTAGCCTTAATCAACTACATGAACCAGATGCTACTGGCTTTAATCGTTGTCTCTAACCTAGTGGTTATCTTTACCCGCGCAGCAGCGTCTAGTGTGCGTATCAACCAAGTCTTTGAAACGACCCCATCTTTGACCCAGCCCCAGCAAGCACAAACCGCACCGAGTCAGCTAGATTTTATCCGCTTTGAAAACGTCGCCTTTCGCTACGATGCAAACGGTGGTCTAGCTTTACAAAACATCAACTTTAGCCTCAAACCTGGTGAGTTCATAGGCATCACAGGCGCAACTGGTAGTGGTAAAACCACATTGACCCAGCTCATCCCACGTTTTTACGATGTAGCAGCAGGGCGTATCCTGGTCAATGGTTTAGATGTTCGAGAATGGGATTTGGCGGCGCTACGCCACCAAATAGCTTTCGTGCCACAGACCGCAGTACTCTTTCATGGCACGATCCGTGAGAATTTGCAATGGGGGAAAGCCGATGCGACTGATGCAGAATGTTTCCAAGCTTTGGCAACGGCCCAATGTCGTGAATTTGTCGAAAAATTACCAGAAGGACTAAATACTATGGTCATGGAAAATGGTAAAAACTTTTCAGGTGGTCAACGCCAACGTCTAACGATTGCACGCGCCTTAATTCGTAAGCCTAATCTCTTAATTTTGGATGATTCACTTTCTGCTCTAGACTATCAGACCGATTTAGACTTGCGACAAGCGCTCGCACGAGATTTAGATAGTGCTATGATTATTATTTCCCAACGCGTCCGCTCGATTCAGAAAGCTAAAGAAATCTTAGTCTTAGATAGCGGTTGTTTAGTCGGCAAAGGTAGCCACGAATCATTGCTTGCAAGCTCGCATGAATACCAAGCAATTGTTGCATCACAGGAGGAAGAACATGACTAGAACAAATCAAAAAGCCTCGTGGCGGTTCTTTTTACCCTACCTACTTGCCTTTCGCTTAGAGCTTATCTTATCAATTATTTTAGGTTTGGCTAGTGGTGTCACAGTCGTTTTGACGACATATTACATTGGTTTAAGTGTCGACCAAATGGTACATCAAGGTCAGGTTAATTTCTCAACACTTCGTTACATTTTAATGCGACTTGTCGTTGTCTTACTTGTCACAGTCATCAGCCAGTGGCTTATTCAACGCTTGAGTAATCGCCTGTCCTATCGCTCAGTTGCTGTCCTGCGTAAAGATGCTTATGAACACCTGAATCAGTTACCACTACGCTATTATGACCAGACCGCTCATGGCAATATCGTCAGTCGCTTCACGAATGATATGGATAACATTTCAGTTGCGAGCGCTGCAGTCTTTAATCAGCTGTTCTCTGGCATCACAGTTGTCATTATTGCGCTAGTCTTTATGTTATATTTGAGCCCGATTTTGACCTTGGTTGTTTTGATTTCAACACCGATTATTTTCTTAGTGTCTTGGCTAGTTGCGCGTGCCTCACAGCAAGACTTTGTGAGCCAGCAACAGATTATTGGAGACATTTCAGGTTATATGACGGAAATGATTGGCAATCAGAAAACGGTTAAGGCTTTTCAACGAGAAACAGTCAATCAAGCCCATTTTGAGGTCTTAAACCAAGAACTCTATATCAAAGGTCAGAAAGCACAATTTTCTTCTGCTTTGACCAATCCCTTGTCACGTTTTGTAGACCATTTGGCTTATCTATCAGTGGGGTGTGTTGGTGGTCTCATGGCTCTCAACGGGTCTACAACAGTGACGATTGGTGTGATTTCTAGCTTTACAATCTATGCCACTCAGTTTTCTAAACCTTTTATTGAGATTTCAGGGATTACAACACAGATTCAGACCGCGTTCGCTGGCTTGAAACGCACCCAAGAACTTATGAATCAACCGATAGAGCAACCAGATGCACCAGATGCACAAGTTTTGGAACACGCTAAAGGGGAAATTGATTTTCAAGATGTCAGCTTTGGTTATGATCCTGGGCAATCCTTGATTACCGATTTTTCACTCAAGGTCGCCCCTGGTGAAATGATTGCCATCGTCGGAAAAACTGGTGCAGGTAAATCAACCCTGATTAATCTCTTGATGCGTTTTTACGATGTAGATAAAGGGGCAATTTTAATAGACGGGACTGATATTCGTGATATGACGCGTGATAGCTTACGGCAAAGCTTTGGTATGGTCTTACAAGAAACCTGGTTGTTTGGCAGTTCTTTGCGAGCCAATCTCTGCTATGGTCGTGAAGATGCAACAGATGAAGAAATTTATGCTGCTTTGAAAGCATCACATATGTATGATTTTGTCATGCGCTTGCCAGATAAGCTAGAGACTCAGATTGGTACCCACGCTCTCAAAATTTCTGAGGGTCAACGTCAGCTTTTAACCATTGCACGAACCATGATTAGTCAACCTGATATGCTTATTTTAGATGAGGCAACAAGTTCAGTAGATACCTTGACAGAGCAAAAAATTTCAGAGGCCTTCTTAACCATGATGACAGGACGTACAAGTTTTGTCATCGCTCACCGTCTATCAACAATTCGAAATGCCGACAAAATTTTAGTCCTGAATCAAGGTCAAATTGTTGAAATAGGTAGTCACGACGACTTAATGGCGAGACATGGCTATTATTATCAGTTACAGCAAGCCCAATTTGCCAAGTAAAATTAATAACGAAAAGCGTCTGAGATTTTTCTCGGCTTTTTTCGTATAATAGGATATAGAAATTAAAATATTGGAGAAAATATGAAAACAAGAGGATTTGAACGCGTTACAGCTTATGAAAACGCAGGAATCGACCTACCGCTTAGAAGTACTGCACACGCAGCAGGTTACGACTTTATCGCAGCAGAAACAATCAGCCTAAACCCAGGTGAAATCAAACTCATTCCGACAGGTATCAAAGCCTATATGCAACCAGGCGAAGTGCTCTACCTCTATGACCGCTCATCTAATCCACGTAAAAAAGGTCTAGTTTTGATTAACAGCGTTGGTGTTATTGACGGTGATTACTATGGTAATCCAGATAATGAAGGACACATCTTTGCTCAAATGAAAAACATCACTGACCAAATCGTAGAAGTTGCCAAAGGCGAACGCATCGTCCAAGGTGTTTTTGCACCATTTCTATTAGCAGATGGCGACCGTGCTGAAGGTACACGCATCGGTGGCTTTGGTAGCACAGGGGCATAAAATGGCGAAAGCAAAATCAAAATTCGTCTGCCAATCTTGTGGGTATCAGTCACCCAAATATTTGGGTCGCTGTCCTAATTGTGGCGCATGGAATTCTTTTGTCGAAGAAGTTGAAGCAAAAGAGGTCAAAAATGCGCGCGTGACCCTGACTGGGGAAAAAACACGACCTGTTAAATTAGGTGAAGTCGAAAGCTTGGCTACACCACGCGTTTTGACAAATATGGGAGAATTTAATCGTGTACTAGGTGGCGGTGTCGTGCCAGGTAGCTTGATACTTATCGGTGGTGACCCGGGTATTGGCAAATCAACCATTCTTTTACAAGTGTCAGTGCAGTTGGCTAATATTGGGCGTGTTCTTTATGTTTCAGGTGAGGAATCAGCCCAACAAATCAAAATGCGTGCAGAACGTTTAGGTGATTTGGACTCGGATTTCTATCTCTATGCAGAAAATAACATGCAGAACATCCGAACTGAAATTGAAAAATTACAACCAGATTTTTTAGTTATTGACTCCATCCAAACCGTGATGAGTCCCGAAATCACAGGTGTACAAGGCTCGGTGAGTCAAGTACGGGAAGTGACCGCTGAGTTACTCCAAATCGCAAAAACCAATAATATTGCCACCTTTATCGTCGGTCATGTGACCAAGGAAGGTAGCCTTGCCGGTCCGAGAATGCTAGAACATATGGTAGATACGGTGCTTTATTTTGAAGGTGAGCGCCAGCATACCTTTCGTATTTTGCGGGCCGTGAAAAATCGATTTGGCTCGACCAATGAAATTGGGATTTTTGAGATGCAATCTCAAGGACTCATTGAAGTCACCAATCCAAGTGAAATTTTTTTAGAAGAACGTTTAGAAGGGGCAACAGGTTCAGCTATTGTCGTCTCTATGGAAGGGACAAGACCAATTTTGGTTGAGATTCAAGCACTTGTCACACCAACAATTTTTGGTAATGCTAGACGGACAACCTCGGGCCTTGATTTTAATCGCGTCAGCTTGATTATGGCAGTACTTGAGAAGCGCGCTAATCTCTTGCTCCAAAATCAAGATGCCTATCTCAAATCAGCAGGTGGTGTGAAACTTGATGAGCCAGCAATTGACTTAGCGATTGCAGTAGCTATCGCCTCAAGTTATAAAGAAAAACCGACTGCACCAGATGTTGCCTTTATTGGTGAGATCGGATTGACTGGGGAGATTCGTCGTGTCAATCGTATCGAGAGTCGCATTAATGAAGCAGCAAAATTAGGCTTTAAAAAACTCTATGCCCCTAAAAATGCTTTAGCAGGTTTAGAGATACCACCAGAAATAGAAGTTATTGGTGTCACAACTTTAGCGGAAGTTTTGCAGAAGGTGTTCGGTTAATCAAGGTATTTTTATGTTAATTATGATAAAATGAAGATGTGTACCATTGAGTGACACATCTTTATTTTTCAATTGTGGTAGCGTAACCAACCTATCATACAATTGCACTTGAGTTTCGACTCTCTAATGTTAGGGAAAAGATATTAGGATGCACATTACCTGCATCCTTCACCTATTTTCCTAACAATAAGCAGTCGCCTCAACATCTTATTTAACTGAGTTTTGGCTCCTTGAGACTAGGAAAAAAGATAAAAGTGGGCAGACACTGTCGTGTCTTGACGTCTTTTCCTATTTTTCACAGTCTCAAACCAGTCGCCTCAACATCTTGAAGGAGGAATGAATGTATGAAAAGAATTATCATTCACGCCTTGATGGCTATTGTCGGTGCTACACTTGGCGATACGTTTTTACCCGAATTTTGGGTGCTCATCCATCAAAGGCAATTTGAAAACAACGCAGTGGTCAATAGTTTAATTGGCGCAATTATTTTTCTGATTTTTTCTTTTATATTTATCAGACTACTGCTGAACTTTGTCGAAAAAATTGACCAAACGATTGCAACTATCAATATTCCTAAAATTACTTGGGGATTTATGGGAGGAGTGATTGGTCTTATCATTGGCGCTATTGCAAGTATCCCACTATGGATTTTGCGGACACCGATTTTATCAACGATTATTCCGTTTTTATTGATGATGCTAACGATTTATGTTGGGTATAGCATTTCGTCAAAACGTGAAGCTGATATTTTCAAATTTTTCAGTCGAAAAAAAGCAGCGGTGACTGAAAAAGCAGAGAAACCAGAGAAAAGAGATAAACGTAAAAATAAAAATTACGCTAAATTGTTGGACACAAGTGTTCTGATTGACGGTCGGATTTTTGATATTTTGAAAACAGGCTTTTTGGACGGCGAAATTATCGTGCCTAACTTTGTCTTGTTAGAGTTGCAACTGTTGTCTGACAGTAACGATAACTTAAAACGAGCCAAAGGTCGTAGAGGACTTGATTTAGTCAATGACATGAAGGAAATTGCCAAAGTCACGGTGACGAATAAGGATTATTCTGATATTCATGAAGTTGATACGAAACTTTTACGCTACGCATCAGAAACTGGTGCAGCACTGGTTACCAATGATTTCAATCTCAATAAAGTAGCTGAAATTCAAGGTGTGCAAGTTTTAAATATCAATGACTTAGCAAACGCAGTAAAACCGCAGCTTATTGTCGGTGATACACTCGATATTCAGATTGTGAAAAAAGGGACGGAGCGTCGTCAAGGGATAGGTTATCTGCCAGATGGTACGATGATTGTTGTTGAAGAGACGGCTAATTTAATTGATAAAATGGTTAAAATTGAGGTGACTAAGTCACTTCAAACATCAGCTGGTCGCATGATTTTTGGAGAATTGGCACGATGATTGATCAGGGTCATAAAGCCTATAGCGCGGTACTTTTAGCTGCGGGTTCAGGAAGTCGAATGGCTGCTGCTTGTAACAAGATTTTTTTGACTTTAGCAGATAAGGCGATTTTTCAATATGGCTTAGAGTTATTCTTGTCAGATTCAGATTGTAAGCAAGTAATTTTGGTTGGAAAAGCTGAAGAAAAATCCTATTTTACTGATTATTTATCAGATAGGGTATGCTTTGTTGTCGGTGGCGCAGAACGTCAAGATTCAGTTAGACATGCGCTTAAAGAGGTTTCGGAGGATGCTGTTATGATTCATGATGGGGCGCGACCATTTGTCACGCTATCTGAATTAGCGGCCCTAAAAGCCTACAATAATGCGATTTTGGCAGTGCCTGTTAAGGATACTATTAAGCAGGTCAACCATCAGGAGCAGATCAGTCAGACTGTACCACGTGAAAATCTCTGGGGTGCTCAGACACCACAATTTTTTGAGACCAGTCTCATCCAAAAAGTGCATCAGGATGCGCATTCGAAAGCGTTTCTGGGGACTGACGATGCGAGTTTAGTTGAGGTCTTTTCTGATAAGCCTATTACCATTGTCCCAGGTTCTTATGAAAATATCAAAATCACGACACCAGAAGATTTGATTTTCGGTCAAGCGATTTTAACACATCGGTCTGAGGCCTGAGGTGTTTTGTGATGATTTTTGCTACAATGTAAGCAACATAATCAACAGAAATGGAGTGAAGATGATGGCTGATAACAAAATGAAGTACACAATTGACAGTAATATGCAGTTTCCGATGATTGAAATTGCGTTGGAAACAGGAGAGTTTGCCTACATTCAGCGTGGTAGTATGATCTATCATAATGCTGCAGTAACGTTAACGTCTGAGTTGAACGCAAAAGGAAGTGGTATTGGTAAGTTGTTTAAAGCAGCGGGTCGTGCCATGACATCAGGTGAAAGTGTCTTTATCACCAAAGCAGTGTCAAATAACGATAACGGTATCATCGCATTAGCCCCCTCAACGCCTGGTCAAGTTATGCCCCTAGACCTTGGCAGTAAACAATATCGACTAAACGATGGCGCTTTCTTAGCACTTGACGGTAGCGCCCAGTATACTATGGAACGGCAAAGTGTCGGCAAAGCCTTTTTTGGTGGACAAGGTGGGCTATTCGTCATGACAACAGATGGCATTGGGACATTACTTGTGAATGCCTTTGGGAGCATTAAAAAAATTGAACTCCAAAGTCAAGAAATCACAATTGATAATGCACATGTCGTTGCTTGGTCAGACACATTGGACTACAATATTCACCTGGAAAACGGTTTTGTACAGTCCATTGGCACGGGTGAAGGTATCGTCAACACCTTCCGTGGCACCGGCGAAATCTATGTGCAAAGCCTTAACATTGAAACCTTTGCCAACATCATGAAAAACTACATCGTAACAGACGGTCACTCAAGCTCATCTGGTAACCCACTAGGAGGATTATTTGATGCCCTCACTTAAAATCGGCCACGGTTATGATGTCCATCAGTTGGTAAATGGTCGTCAGTTGATTATCGGAGGTGTGAACATTCCGCATGAAACAGGACTCTTAGGCCATTCAGATGCGGATGTGCTTTTACATGCTATCACGGATGCTATCATTGGAGCACTGGGCATGGGCGACATCGGTCACGCCTTTCCGGATACCAATCCAGAAACTGAAGGCATTGCCTCAACACAAATCTTAGCTGATATCTATCAGAAAATGGTTGAAAAAGGCTATGAGATTGGCAATATTGACGCCACGATTTTGGCTGAAGCACCTAAAATGGCACCACATTTACAACAAATGAAGCAAAATATCGCCATGATTTTGCAGACAGATGTTACTAATATCAATATCAAAGCGACAACAACTGAAAAACTTGGTTTTGTCGGTCGTCGTGAAGGCATGGCTTGTGAAGCGGTCGTCTTGATTAGTCAAGTTTAAAGTCAGAAGAAATGCCTTGAAGAAGAAAAAATAATTCAGGCATAGGGACCGATCTCGCTTTAGGCGTTAGTTTAGGTTTGATTTTTTAAAATTTAGCTCTAGGTATTTGTCTTGGTGAATGATTTGGTAGTCTGTATGACCGTGACCAGCACAAGAAAGATAAAGAAGATTAAAGCGCAGCAAGAAAGTTAGCGCTTTTTTTGATATTTTGGTAAAATAGGAATGACGATTGAAACAAAAGTTTATAAACCAATCTTGGTTTATAAGTTAGATTAAGGACGTAAAAATGACAAACAAAATTCGTGTGCGTTACGCACCATCACCTACTGGCTTATTACACATCGGAAATGCACGGACTGCACTTTTTAATTATCTGTATGCCCGTCATCATGGTGGAGATTTTATTATCCGTATTGAAGATACGGACCGTAAACGCCATGTTGAAGATGGCGAGCGTTCACAGCTTGATAACTTGCGTTGGTTAGGGATTGACTGGGATGAATCACCTGAAACACATGAGAAATACCGTCAATCTGAACGCTTGTCACTTTATCAAACTTATATCGATGCATTACTCGCATCAGGCAAGGCATATAAATCTTACAAGACAGAAGAAGAGATTGCAGCAGACCGTGAAGCTCAAGAAGCAAAAGGTTTGCCACCAGTTTATATCAGTGAATATGCCGGTCTAACTGAATCTGAAATTGCTGCTTACATTGCTGAGCGTGAGGCAAATGGTATTGAACCAACAGTGCGTATCAAGGTACCAGAAGGCTCTATTTACAAATGGCATGATATCGTTAAAGGTGATATTGAGTTTGAAGGTAAAAATATAGGTGGTGATTGGGTCATTCAAAAACGTGATGGCTATCCAACTTATAACTTTGCTGTTGTCGTAGATGACCATGATATGCAAATTTCTCATGTCATTCGTGGCGACGACCATATTGCCAACACGCCTAAACAATTAATGATTTATGAAGCCCTTGGCTGGGATGCTCCTGAGTTTGGTCACATGACCTTGATTATCAACTCTGAGACTGGTAAAAAATTATCGAAACGTGATACCAATACCCTACAATTCATCGAGGACTATCGTAAAAAAGGTTATTTACCAGAAGCTGTTTTCAACTTTATCGCTTTGCTAGGCTGGAATCCTGGTGGTGAAGAAGAAATCTTCTCTCAAACCCAATTAATTGACTTATTCGATGAAAATCGTTTGTCTAAATCGCCTGCGGCATTTGACCAAAAGAAATTAGATTGGTTGGACAATGACTATATCAAACATGCTGATTTGGATAAGATTTTCGACATGGCGAAACCCTTCTTAGCAACTGCTAGTCGTTTGGATGACAAGTCTAAACATTTAGTTGAGCTTTACCAACCCCAATTAAAATCAATAGATGAAATCGTGCCGTTAACGGATCTCTTTTATGCTGAGTTTCCATCACTTTCCGATGCTGCAAAAGAAGTATTAGCAACAGAGACTGCACCTATTGTCATCAAAGCCTTTAAAGAAAAACTTGAAGGCTTGGCGGATGCGGATTATGTTAAAGACAACATCTTTCCACTGATTAAAGAAGTGCAAAAGGAAACGGGTATCAAAGGGAAAAATCTCTTTATGCCGATTCGAATCGCTGTTTCTGGCGAAATGCACGGTCCTGAGCTGCCAGATACAATTTATCTTCTAGGCAAGGCAAAAGCTGTTAATCATTTGGCGCAGTTTGTGAAATAATACTCATTCATGTTTGATTAGTATACTAGTATTTTATTAGCTATTAATTAAATTGACGAAAAAATCCCGATGGTGCGCTATGAGCACCATCAGGATTTTTTGTATTGAGTGAGCATACTATTTTGATTTTGAAGTGGGTATTGTTAGATGATTGAGGTTTATTTATATAAAAATATAGAAAATTGTGTATAATAATAAAGAACGAATGTATTTAAAGGGGAGCTATGAAAATTATCATTTATGAAGATAATCTTGAATATTTGAGTAAATTGAAAAAGTATCTATGTTTAATTGATGGCGTAACAGATGGCGCGATAACAAGCTTTGTTTCAAAAAGTAAGCTACTAAAAGCAGTACGCACTTGTCAGGAGATGACGCTCTATATTTTAAAAATAAACAATGAAAAAGATTTAAAGACAGCAGAAAAAATTCGGCAATTAGATAAATGGAGCACGATTGTTTTGTTTACCACTCTTTTAGAAACGCCTGTTCTTGCGCTAAATTATAATATTGAAGGTCTATGTTACTTATCAAAGGCTAGAGGGGGGGACAGGTATAAGGAGGTCTTAACACGAGCTGTTCACTATACTTTTGAGCTTAATGAGGAGATGCTTTTTGTTGGCGGACAAGAGATTTTAACGGAAGATATTCTCTATTTTGAAACCAATCAAAAACAATATAAAAATGTTAAAGTCATTCTAACTCATATGGAACTAGATATTCGTCAAAAATTTGAAGAAATTATAAAGTTAAGTCAGCAGTTCATTAGGACACATCAATCTTATATCGTCAATATTAATAAGGTCAAGTATGTTGACTGGCAAAAAAATGAGATTCATCTGGTGAGTGGTCATAAGGTCTATCTCTCAAGAAGTCAAAAAAGGCAATTTAGACTATTGTTAAATAACAAAAAAATCTGAAAGTAAAACCTTACTTTCAGATTTTTTATTTTATATTAAGTGATAAGACAACCGAAAAATGAGGTGGAATTCATTAAAGTGGTTAATTTTAAAAATGAAACTAACTGATTAGCATGAAAATCATTTAAAATCATACCAATTAGCAAGTTTATATTGAATCGAATAAAATAACACGTATACTATAATTGTGTTTAAATTAGAAGTTAAGGAGGTATTTGTGTTAAGAATATTTAGAAAAAAATACCCAGTCGTCAGGCAACATGACGAATCAGACTGTGCAGCGGCGGCTCTGGCAACGATTTGTAAGTTCTACAAAAAAGAGCTAACCATCATGAAAGTCCGTGAAATTATCGGAACAGATGCCTACGGAACAAGTGTTCAAGGCATTGTATCAGGTGCGGAAAAGTTAGGTTTTGAAGCGAAAGCCATAAAAATTCCGATTGACGAAATTGATAGCGCCTACACGCTACCAGCCATCGCCCATGTCACGACAGAAACAGGGCTTAATCATTTTGTCGTCATTAACAAAATCAAAAACGGTAAATTTTGGCTTTCTGACCCTGCCAAAGGGGCTGTTGAACAAACAAAAGAGGAGCTAACGAAACGTTTTACAGGTGTACTTGTTATTTTACTCCCCAAAAGTGAATTTGAAACCAACTATCTGGCTAAAACCTCCATGTGGCAACTCTTTAAAATGGTTATGCTGCCCCATAAGAAAATGCTTGCCACAGTCATTCTCTGTTCCTTTGCCCTGACTGTTCTGGGGATTCTATCCAGTCTCTTTTCAAAAGTCGTCTTTGACGAAATCATTCCCTATCAACTTAAAAAGACCCTATATGTTTATCTGATTGTCTTTGCCTTTGTCGGACTCATTCAAGTTTTTCTCAGCTATTTCAGAACACATGTCCTCTTGTTTCTCTCCAGAAAGATTGATATACCAGTTCTTCTGGGTTACTATAACCATGTCTTGCGCTTGCCTTATCAGTTCTTTGCGACAAGACGGGTTGGGGATATTTTAACACGTTTCCAAGATGCGATGACGATAAAGGACATCTTTTCGCAAGTTTCAGTTTCTCTGGTTTTAGATTTGAGCTTGGCGGTTTTCACAGGGATTGCCCTCGTGAAAATCAATCTCATGCTCTTTATCCTTGTGTTATCAGTTGTTTTGGTCAATGTTGCCCTGATTTATCTGTTTAAGAAAAGTTATAAACGGATTAACTACGAGCAGATGGAGGCGGGTGCCATGATGAACTCGCAGTTGATTGAGTCCATTCAAAATATCGAAACGGTTAAAGCCTCTGCCACTGAAGCGGTGCAAATTGAGCGACTGGAAAATAAATTTGTCAAAGTCCTCAAACTTGGTTATGAGGAGGGTAAACTCAGTAATCTGCAAGGTTCCCTATCCTCCCTTGTTCAATCTCTCAGTGGCATTTTCATGATTGGTTTTGGTGCTATCGCCATTATTGATGGGAAGTTGACCCTCGGTGACTTTATCGTCTTTCAAACCCTGTCGGGTTACTTTACCAGTCCTGTTCAAAATCTGGTTTCCTTACAACTGACCTATCAAGAGGCACAGATTTCCATGAACCGTTTGTCAGAGCTAATGGACTTGGAAACTGAAGAAAACAAAGATAGGGAATTATTGACTGATATTGACCTGAAAGGTGCGATTACTTTTAAAGATTTGACTTTTCGTTACGGTAGCCGACCGCCGATTATCAAAGATTTCAATCTCAAAATTGAACAAGGACAGCGTGTTGCCATTGTCGGTGAAAGCGGTGCAGGTAAATCAACGCTGGCTAAATTGCTCCTGAAATTTCAAACCGCAGATAGTGGGAAACTTTCGATTAACGGTTACGACATTGAAGATATTGAGGTCAAGGCGCTCAGACGAGCTATCGGTTATGTGCCACAAAATATCGAACTCTTTACAGGCACGATTATGGACAATATCAAACTTGGACATGAAAGTGCGACCTATGAGCAAGTCATCAAGGCGGCGAGATTAGCAGGTTGTCATGATTTTATCCAAAAATTGCCCAATCGTTATTATGCCTTTATTGAGGAAAATGGTGCCAACTTCTCAGGAGGCGAACGCCAACGGATAGCCATTGCACGTGCTTTTCTCAAATCACGGGACTTGTATATCTTTGATGAATCAACCAGTAACCTAGATTCCTTTAGTGAACGCTATATCCAAAAAGCCATGTTAGAGGCGACCAATGGTGCCACGACGCTGATTATTGCGCATAGACTGTCAACGATTATCAACTGTGACCTAATTGTTTTCATGGAAAATGGTGCAATTATTGAACAAGGCAGTCACGAGGAACTGGTTGCCTTAAATGGCAAGTATGCCGAGATGATTGCTTTACAGTATGGTGGTAAAGTTGTTAAAAGCAATAAGGCTGATGATATTGAACAGGAAGAAATCAGTTATTGAATTTGAAAAAAATTGGGTTAGGTCATTCACCCGACGCGGAAAGTAATGAAAGTAATTTTGAGACCGCAAGTCACAAAGTCGCGAGTGCTGAAAAAATAAAAAACAGAAAGTAGGAATTTACTATGGAAATGGTCATGCCAATGAATTATGTCGAAATGACAGATGATGAGATGATGTATGTTGAAGGTGGTTACGTATATACTGCATGGCAATATACAGGAGTTGCAGTTCCAACTTGGTTAGCTGGATATGCTATAGATGCTGCAGCTAGTTTTGGAGCTAGTGCTGTTGTAGGTGCATTTGGTTTAACTATAAATACACTTAGAAGGTTAGCAGGGCTTGGTAGTTTATCTTTAGCAGCTTTTGATTTTGGCGGAAGGGTAGCGCGTGCCTTGGATAAAAATGGGAACGGATACATTGGATTACACTATAGAGGGATTTACACAGGAAAGATTAATGGACAATTTTATGGTTTTGTAGCAAATGAGCATAAAACTGAATAAGTCAAAAATTAAGACATATTTTATTTTTCCTTGTGTTTTGATGATGCTATATTTTGTTCTATATAGTTTAGGATTATTAAAAAAATCATTGACTATTTCAGGATGTTTTCGATTATGGTATCTGTACGCTATATTCGTAAATACTACATCAAAACCTAAGGATAAATTAGTTGATTTCCCCTTTTGGAAAATATTGCTCTTTATCCTTACTATATCTGTAATTTTGTATTTCTTAAGTATGTAAGATTGTTGCAAATTGCGATGTTAATTTTAAGAAGTGCATTTTTTATCCAGTATGAACAGTTGTTGAAAAATGAGGATTATACAGCTGTTAACTTAGAAATATTATGTAAAAAGTTTCAGAAAAGATTAATTTCTTTTCTGAAATGTAAGAGAAGATAAAATCTCTTGTCTTTTCTTATGTTTCAGAAAATAAGGAGAAAATACCATGAAAAACTACTTGATTGCTTTTTCAAATTAACGACAACAGAATAGGACAAGTATTGATGAAGAAAGTAATCAGATATTTACTAACGTTAATCGTGATAATTTTTGCCATAGATGTAGTGGATGCACTTGTCTTTGCTAAGGGAACTTTCCTTAACCTACATCTAGGAAAAGATTTACGGATGTTCAGTATGTCCTGTGGCATGCTTTTTGTGGGTTCAAAAGATATTTTCCCCTCAAAAAGAATTTTAGTCCTAGCCTTAATCTGTTTTGTCATGTATCTGGGCTATGTATTTTCAGAGGTGTCTATTCAGATAGGGTCACCCATTAACTGGATCTTGCTCATACTATGGGGAATATTAGTAGCATATTTGATTAAAACACGTGAAAAAAACAAAATAAGGTTAGATTACTAGTTTCAGAAAATGAAAATGGTTATAGTTGAAAGACAAATTGAGTAAAGAGAGGTTATTAATGAAACAAAGTAATAGATTGATGGTAAAAAATAATTTATCAATTTTACTGTTTGTATTTTCAGGGCTAACATTTATATGTGGTTTATGCACAATTACACTGGTGGAAATTGGTAAATATATTCCGAATATTTATGGTATGTAACCATTGTTGTTGCCATACTAACGCTTATCTTATCGATGATAATTAGTATAAAAAAATAATTTTATAACTCCAAAATGAATTAAAAGTTTTAGAAAATAAAAACGGCTACGGTTAAAAGGTAAATTGAAAGAGGTCAATAATGAAACAAAATAATAGATTGGAGATATTTTTAGGGGCAATTATAGGTATCTTGGTATCAATTTTATTGATGGGGAGTATTAAGCAAGGGTTTAATATTAATGGCAGTTTAAATTATCCAACCATGCTATTAATGACTTTAATTTTGATGAGCGTTTATCTTAGCATATTTCCTAAATTTAAAAAATTTTGGCTATATCTATTAATTGTTTGTGTAGGTGGTTATTTGCTATCTCTTCCATTTCCTGAAGAGCTGACTATTTCATTTAAAGCAGTCCTTTTTACGATAGTTCTCTTAATCTTCTTGGTTATTATGCTCAGATGCTACAATCTAAAGAAGATAAAATAAAATTAGCTACTTGTTTTAACGAACAAGCAAATATCGTAATCCTGATTTTAGGGTTTGCGCTAATACTTTTTGCTTATTTGATGTTAAGTAAAACGAAACGTAAATAAGCGAATTGTTTAGATTGAAAAGATAAAAGATGACAATAAAGGAAATAATTTGTGGTCTGATAATCACTTTCCCAAGCTTTTGGACTAGGTATCAGTTTTTCAGTAACAATCACTTTGTTTAATCGTATTTTCACGAAAGGAAAATAAAAAAAGGTTGAAATTATGAAACACGCAATGCTAGGTAGTCTTACCAAGCTGTTTAGCGGTAATAAGTGGCATTTATTTGCTTGGACTAGGGGGACATTTTTAAAGAATGCAACAAACCTTATCATACTGTCCTTGCTCATGCTTGTCTTGCTAGGTTTTGATTTTTGGCTGATTAAGCAGCTAAAGCATAGAAAATTTAAAGCCCTAACGGTCATACCTCAAAAATATGACAAGCTACTTTGGATAGGCTTTGCCATGATTTTATATGTTGTGACTGGCAGAAACGTAGATATCAGATATATTGCTATCTATTCGATAGCTATACCGTTTATTGACTATTTTTTAGTCAAAAGTTAGTATTCATAGGAGAAAATTCATGAAAAAATTAACAAGTTTAACAATCACTTTAGGCGCAATGCTAATGCTGGGTGCCTGTGGCGCAAAGGAAGAAACAACCGTCTTTCAACAAGAATTACCAAGTGAGCTCCAAGACAAAAATTTAGGCAGCTCAGACCTTAAAATCACGCATAAAGGCGCCAAGGTTAGCAAGGTCGTTTCAGAATCGGCAATTCCCTTGACTTTTGGTCTGGGTGCAGATGAATTGGCAGATGCGAAGAAAGAAATTGAAGATAACGCCGAGCTGTTGCAGGAAGAAAAAGATAACCTACTAGCTGAAATGGAAAAAACGACCAATGCGGATCCAGAAGCCCAAGCAGCGGAAATGGCGAGAAACCTTGATGATATGTACGCTAATATGTCATCTAAAGGCATAGCCGTCAAAACCAAGAAAGATAAGGACTTTTACCATGTCACGGTTACCGTAGATTTTGCCAAAGTTGATAAAGATAAGTTAGCCCAAGTCGCTTTACCGATTGACTTTAGCTCAGTTAAAGACTATCAAGCTGTGGCGAAAGAACTGAAAAAAGTGCAGTTTAAAGAGAAGAAGTAATGAGAGACACACATGGGAGAAAGACAGCGTAATCTTTTAAAATTACTGATCTTTGCTATGCTCGGTGTTCTCTGGCTAGTGCCTATTTTGGATTATATATTGAGCGGTTTTAAGAGTTTTGGTTATAACTTTTATGATATGTTAAAAGCTATGATCATGGTGGTGTGGCTTTCTATTTTTTACTATCAATTCAAGAAGTTTAATATCAGTAAAAAATTGGTATCACTTTTCTTAATGGCGCATCTTCAATCAATACTTCCTCAAAAATGGGATGTGAATTTATCCGCTGGTGTGGTACCAGATATGATAATTCTATTACTATGTGCGATTTTGATGATTGTTTACCATTACAGAATCATCAAAGGGAAAATTGATATAAATGGTCGTACTATTTCTAGTGAGGAAATCTAGGATGAAAAAAATTTATCACTATCTATTGTTATTTAATATCATCATAACTTTTATCGTTCTTTGTTTCTTTGTCTTTATTTTATCAAGGGAACAAATAATCCTGAATGATAAAACTGTCTTGTTTGGTGTAGCTGCCTTTTCTTTATTCCTTGGTTATTTATGGATAAGTTATCTTGACTTTAAAAAAGAGCTTGTGATCCTTGCAAAGCAGGATGAATTATGCGAAGAAAATGAATGGCTAAGGCAACTATTGGATAAAAATAAATTGTAAAAAATCAAAGAAAGAAAAATCACTCATGGAAAAAATAAAAATTCAAACCCACAAAAAACTCCGTTTGGTCAATGTCCTAGCTAAAGAATTGCGAGGACTTCCGCTAGAAAAGTTGGACGAAGAAATTCAAAAATTTACGAATTTCCTAGAGGTGTCAAAAATTCAAACTAAAGGGCCACTGATTACTAAGACGATTGGCACGCAAATCAGTGAGGCGGGTGAGATTTCGCTTGACTATGATATTTATATCCAAACGGTGCGGGAGCTAAATTTTCAAGGCTATGCTTTTTATCCTGAGCTGGTCGCTGAAAATTGTCTTTTTGCACATTTTGAGGGGACACAGGAGGAATTTAATTTTGTTGATGCCAAACTGTCGCTTTATATCTGGGAAAATGACCTGATTGCACGTGGCGAACAATATATGATCCATCTGGAACAAAACGAAAAATGGATGATGACTGATGTCTTTAAACCAGTGGAGAAGATGAATGAAACTTTATAAAAAAGATGAATTAAAAGATAGTCGTTTATTTTTCGATAAGACACCGCCTGCTTATATGACTTTTTTAGGCTTTTTCTTGATGAGTTTGATCATTGCTGGTATTTTGTCACTAAATTTTATTCCTAAAAACTACATTGTTCGAGCCCAAGGCACGATTGAGGCAAATGATAAAGCCTTTATCACACCACTTGTCAATGGTCATATTATTGAAATCAATCAACCAGAGGGTGCAAGTGTTAAAAAGGGCGAGAAATTATTGACCTTATCAGTTGGAACGGAAGGTGTGCAAGAGTCAGAAATTGACAAACAAATCAGTGATTTAAAGCAAAAACAGGTGATTTTTGACAAATATGAAAAATCTTTAAATGAAAAAAAGAATTACATGGTTTCACAAGATAAAGAACAAGAATATTATGGGAAAGTCGAGTACTACTTAGCTCAAGTCAAAGACGAGGGCACTCAAAATCAAACAAAATCTGAAAACATTACTGAAAAAGAGGCTGAACTTGGCGTTCTCCAAGGTGAACTGAATAAGATTCAAACAGAAGATTATGAGGACTATACTATTACCTATAAGCGAAAACAAGAAACGTTAGCGGACTTGCAGGCTAAGTGCAAGAAGGCAACTGAATCCAGTGAAATTGAAAGCCTTGATGAGCAAATCAAAACACTCCAAAATGAATTGGCTGATAGCAGTCGTGAGTATGAAAAGAAAGCTGAAACGGACATCAAAGCTAAAAATGATGAAATCAAGGCAAAAAAACAAGAGATAAAGGAATTGAAAAATCAATCACAAAATCAGAGTGATAATACCAAGCAACAATTGATTAGTGAACTTGGCACGGCTAGAACACAGGCTGCTGAGAAGATTTCAGAGTTAGACAGTCAGAAAAAGCTCAAACAAACGGATACAAATTTATTTACCCTAACTGCCAACAAGGACGGTGTTGTTCACTATCTGACACCAGTCAAAACAGGCTTAGGCTTGCAAGCTTTTCAGCCCATTGCGCAGATGGATAAGGGCAAGAATTCAAAATTGGTTGGGGAAGTTTATATCTCCGCCCAAGACAGGAGTAAGATAAAGGTTGGCAATACGACAAAATTATCGCTTGCAGGTGTCAACCAAACAAAATATGGCTTGTTGACTGGGAAAATCAAGAGCATCAGTAATGGGACGATTACTCAAGGCAGTGGAGAACAGACGCAAGTCCTTTATCAGGTTAATGTGGCACTTGATAAGATGACCTTAACCAGTGGTGGTGAGGAAATTTTAGCTAAAGCGTCCATGCCAACGGTTGCCAGTATTGTTTATGAAAAAGAAAACTATATGGAGTGGTTGTTGGAGCAGTTGAATTTTATGAAGGAAAAGTGAAAAATGACCCGTCAACGAGGTCATTTCTTATCCGCTATTTCGTTTTTGGCAGATAAAGATGTGATTTTTCCAAATTAATGGTATAGCTAACCTCGCGATTATCACGAACCGTATGCTCAAAATCCGTGCTATAAAGCACAAGTCGCAGCGTATCCCCTGCCTCAAAATCATAAATCGTCGGCTGCAAACGCAACTCAACCCGAAACCATTCATCCGCAATAACAGAATTAATCTCCGTCAGCTGCTGGCGATTTTGTAGATTCATAAAGCCCTTAGTCACAACTTGATAAGGCTTATCCACCAAAGTCAGATCACGCAAATCATCCAACATAAAGTTCCGCCCTCGGTCAATGGTCTTGGGCTCAAGCAGCGTGCTGACATCCGTCAGACGTTTCTTGGAGCCGAAATCTAAAACCTGAGCCGACAGCATCCCTTTTGTATCATTCAGTTTCAGCCGCAAATCAAGCACAATCTGGCCATTGATTTGTAAAGTTTCAGGGAGATGGATATCAATAATGGCAGCATTTGCCTTGTCTTCAAATAAATCCGCTTTAAACGTTTGGAAATTTTTACTATATTGTTCAAATGACTCAGCAGGATAGTGATTCTCAAACTGGTCAAGCTCACCTGCAAAACCAAGTGGCAGGACTTCAATATCATGCCCACCAAACTCAGGTAGTCCCTCAAAAGATTGGGCGACATTATTTTTTTGCCAAATGACAGGTGGTAAATCAAGCGTCAAGTCACGTGCTAGTAATTTGGCTGAAAAGTAGGCATTGATTGTTTCAGAAAAATCAATAGACTGCCAGTTATTCATGTAGATATGGCTACCTTGATGTAGAAAAGCATGTTTGGTAACATGTTCAGGTAGCGCATGCCAAAAGTTAAAGGCATGAGAGGGTGTGACATTGAAATCTTGTAAACCGTGGACGATAAGGATATCAGCTTTAACCTTATCCACATGTGGCAGATAATTTCTAGCGTGCCAGTAGGCATTATAATCGCCAGAGGTGCGATCTAGCGCCTGGCTCATATCAGCGAGTTGCTTTTGGTAGGCAGAATTATTGACCAAGTAATCGGCAGCGTCGAGATTTCGTGAATACGTGAGTTCAGCGAGGACATCGAGGTCTTCACCAGGATAGCCGCCAGGACTGCGGACGAGGCCGTTTTCACGGTAGTAGTCATACCAGTTCGTGATGCCAGCTTCTGTTAGGATGACGTCTAGGCCTGCGACACCCGTCGTTGCGGCGCCGTAAGCGAGGGTGCCGAGATAAGATTTGCCGGTCATGGCGACGTGACCATTTGCCCAATCTGCGGTTAAAATATGTGTTTTTTGGCGATTGGTAAAGGCGCGTGCGCGACCGTTCAGCCAGTCAATGACAGCAGTCACACCGGCAATCTGTTGGTAGTCACCTGAGGTCTGGAAACCATCAGAATCACGTGTGCCGACACTCGCGACGTATATTGATGCGAAACCGCGCGCGAGGAAATAGTCGTTAAGCGAGTAGGTCCAAGTGTGGGTGAAGTGCTCAGTAGCTTGATTGTTATCCACAAGCGGTATTTCAGTAGCTGGATACTCTGGCAGTGTGAGAGTTGATTCAGAAGTCGCAAGTCTATCAAGCGGTTTTTCGACTAATTCTACATTCATGTGATGTAATTTATCGTCATTTGCCTTGACATTGGTGCCAAAATGATAAGGACTTGCCGTCATAATCGCTGGTAGCTTGCCGGCAAATAGTGGCCGAATAATTTCGACTTTAACTAAATCATACTCACCGCGATTTTGCGTGTCAATCGAACTTTCCACATAAACCACTTCTCGAATGAGCTGGCTAGTATCGAAGGTTGCTAGGCTCTTATCATTGAAAAAATGGTAGTGGTTATCAAGTGGCAACAAGCCCTCGGATACCCAGTGTTCGACTAAGGTCATACCAGTTCGACGACGGGAGTTCATCAAAAGATAGATAGCAGATATCAGTTGTTTTGCAGATGTCTTAGCAGATAAGTCAACTAGAGGTAGATTGATAGAGTTAGCAAAGGTGATTGCCTCTGCCAGTTGAAAGTCAAAATTTGCGACAAAATCAAGCAATTGTAAACTAATGGCATAAAAAATATCCCAAGTTAATGGTGTTTCGGAATCTAAAAAATCACTGATTGTTTCTTGGTCAGTAGCTGCTAAACTTGTCATCGCAATCGGCGCGGTCAACAGCCAATTTTTAAGATTGACTTTGGCAGTAGATGAGGTATCAAATTTAAAGCCAAGACTAGCCAAATCGCTCAGTTCTTGGTCGAATGATTTGTCAATAATAGAAAAGTGATTGAATTGCATTGTGTCCCCTTAAATAAATTAGAGTTTTTAAATGGTCAAATTGTCTGAATAAAACAAGCATTCTACAAAATTATAACAAAAAGGTCAATCAAAAGGTCTTAAATGAACCTTAAATTTTCATGAAAGTGTTCAGTATGACTTTACACGTCTGGTATTTTCTGATAAACTTATAAGGTACTTATCATTAGCATTGAGCATTGAATTTTGAGGTTTTTTTGAAATCTCGTATCAGTTAACTCAATAACTTAACAAAGGAGATTACGCACAAAAATGGACGTAACATGGATGACAAAATATCTTGCTGAATTCCTCGGAACAGCAATTCTCATTATCCTCGGTAACGGCGCGGTCGCAAACGTTGACCTCAAAGGCACTAAAGGATTCGCTTCAGGCTGGATGACCATTGCTTGGGGTTATGGTTGCGGGGTTATGATTCCTGCTTTGATGTTTGGTAATGTTTCAGGTAACCACATCAACCCAGCCTTCACATTAGGTCTTGCCGTTTCAGGGCTCTTCCCTTGGGCACATGTGGCACAATATATCGTGGCACAATTACTTGGGGCAATCGTTGGTCAAGCAGTTATCGTAATGGTTTATCGCCCTTACTACTTAAAAACAACAAACTCAAATCATATTCTTGGGACTTTCTCAACAATCGATAACGTTGATGATGGCACTGGAACATCACGCAGTGGTGCGACAATCAACGGTTTCTTAAACGAGTTCTTTGGTTCATTTGTGCTTTTCTTCGCTGCACTTGGTCTGACTAAAAACTTCTTCGGTGCTGAAGTGATTCCTGCTATTGACAAATTGTTGTCATCGCAAGGTGGAGCTGGGACGAAAGTTGCGGATATGGATATTGCAACTAAAGTTCAACAAGGTATTGTTGGTTTAACAACTGGTAATGCTGGTTCACTTGCAGTAGCGCATTTGGCACTTGGTTTCCTTGTGATGACACTTGTTGCCTCACTCGGTGGTCCTACTGGTCCAGGTCTTAACCCAGCGCGTGACCTCGGTCCACGTATTCTTCATGCTATCTTACCAAAATCAATTCTTGGTGAAAGCAAGTCTGATTCAAAATGGTGGTATGCTTGGGTTCCCGTTGTGGCACCAATCTTGGCTGGTATTTCTGCCATTGCCTTGTTCAAAATTATTTTTATCTAAGCAACTGCTTTCTAATTAGAAATAATAGCTAAAAACCCTGGTCAATCAATTGACCAAGGTTTTTTTTATTTGACATGATTTACTAGTAAGAGGTTACTTAATTAAGAAATAACTAACCATACCAAAGGCATTCCAAAGGAAGTGAACAGATAGGTTAAGGTAAAAATTACGATATTTGACATAGAGTCCTGTTAAAACGAGACTCATCAACCCATAAGTCATGAAACTTGCAAAATCTGTCGGACTATGTGCTGCGGTAAAGAGTGCCCAAGCAAAAACGGCAGCGACTTTAGGCCATTTGTTAAACACGAGTTCAAACAGACTGACCCTAAAAATCAATTCTTCGAAGAATCCAGCAGATGTTGCCATAATAACAAAGACAAGTGGTGGTAGGACTTTACCGATGTTATTAAGGAGCTCTTGATTTTCAGTACCATTGGTCCCGGTTAGCATCATGATGACACTTGAAATTAATGCTGATACAAACATGAGTCCAAAGCCAGCAACGATTTTTCCTAGTTGGAAGTACCGCCAGTTTATTTTAGGAATCAAGTAATATTTAAGCGCCCAAATGTAAGAGAGCCAGACGCAAGCGACGAAGAGTATTAGAAAGAGTCCGATTTTCCAAAGTTCAAAATGTCCTTGGTGATTCGAAGTGATTGCCGGTAAGGCGGATGAGATTTGCCATAAAACAAGCGCCCAGATGAAGGTGAGACGAGTTTTCCAAGTTTGGTCATGTATCTCAAGAGTGGACAATTGTGGCTGTTGCTTAGCTTTATTTTTAGCAATTTCTAAATAATTCATGTATATAAGATAACATATTTAATAAGTTTTCACAATATTTTTTCTAAAAAATCTACCGATGCGACATGTTTGTGAAATAAATCATTATCATCTTTGTTTTTGCTAACCACTGGTTAATAAATTAACGTAAAAAAATGATAAATTTTTGTAAAATTTGATAGAGTTGACTATAATAGAGATAACAGAAAATATCCAAAAACTAAATTGCCTCTGAGTTAAAGTCTAAAATGACTTTAGTGACGTGAGAAAAGTGAGAAAAAGAGAGAAAATGAAGACAGTTTTTGATAATACGACCAAAGCCGTACCAGTTATTCGTGTGAATAATCGTGATTTGAACTTAGCGTTTTATAAGGAAGTTTTGGGATTGAAAGTTATCTCAGAAGAAAATGCCCTAGCAATGCTCGGTAGTCAATCAGCTAAAACGCACATGGATACTCGACTGATTTTGGAAGAATCACCAAGTATGCGAACACGTGCTGTCAATGGCGTGAAAAAATTACGTAAAATTGTGATTGAAAGTCCAGAGTTTACAGAAGGATTTGAGGCAACTTCACCTGAAGGCGATGTTTTTGAAATTGTGCCAAGCCAGTCTGAGTCACAGGATATTAAAATTACAGAGATTCAACTCAATACGAGTAACTTGGAAAATACTTTGGCATTTTATGTTGAGGGCTTTGGTTTAACTGAGAAGAAAAATGCTGTTCAGTTACCTTTTGGAAAAATTTCATATTTTGAGGCGCAAGGCCCAGATTTATTAGCCAGTCCAGAAGAAGTCTGGGATTTGGAAATCATCGAATTCGAAGTCGTACCGGAAGTTGATTTACACCAAATTGCAAGCCAATTAGATGATTTAGGCTTAGACTATTATGTGGATAAAAAAGGTAAAATTTTGACCTTAACAGATGGTCAAAATCTAGAAATATGGTTTGTGAAATGATTGCAGCAACGTCGGACAATCCTTTAGAACTTGTAAAAGCTTATGTCGCATCTGGAACTTTTCCGGGTGCGTCTTTTGCGATTGTCAACGGCCAAGCTATAGAGAAATATGTTATTGGCTATGAATGCCTGAGGCCTGAACCAGTGCTGTTACAAACTGATATGAGTTATGACCTGGCTAGTGTCTCAAAAGTCGTTGGCACTGGCACAGTGATGATTGATTTAGTCTTGTCAGGCCAGGTAGAACTTGATGCGTTACTCATAGATTATTATCCTGATTTTAAAGGACCAGGCAGCACCACACTTACCATTCGGCAGCTTTTAACCCATACCTCAGGTATTGACCCCTTTATTGAAAATCGTCATAACCTAGCTTACGACGAACTACGAGCAGCGCTCAATCAGGTAACTGTCACATCAGATAAGACGTTTCACTACACAGATGTGAATTTTATTTTACTGGGTTTCATGTTAGAGGAGATTTACGGACAAGATTTAGCAGATATTCTGCAAGACCGTGTTTTTAAGCCATTTAATATGCACCATACAAGTTTTGTCGCGCCTGATAAAACAGTTGCGACAGCTTGGAATTTGCCTAAAGGACTTGTCCACGACCCTAAAGCCCAGGTCTTGGGGCGTCATACTGGTTCAGCTGGTCTCTTTTCAGACTTAGACGACTTGATTGCCTTTTCTCAAGCCTATTTTGCCAACCCAGTCTATCTATCGCTACTGAAAGATTACGCAAAAGCAAACAAAGCTAGGAGCTTGGCTTGGGATTTGGTAGGACTTGAAACTTCAGCAGAATCCTCAAAAAAACAAGTGGGACAATGGTTAATGCACACAGGATACACTGGTACTTTTATTCTGTTAAACTTAAAAACCCAACAAGCCGTCATTTTTCTGTCCAATCGCGTCCATTTACGTGATGAGCGAAAGCAATGGATTGCAGACCGAAATGTTTTAATTCAAGCTTTTTTAAAAATGATGAAAGCTATTTCGTGAATATCTCTGTTTGGTTGGAACACAAGCAAAAGCTAAGTTATAATCAGTCACAAAAGTGACATATTTTAAGATATAGAAAATCTCTGAAATTTTCTAGAAAATATGGTATAATAGTGCCAAAATTTAAGCGCATGTGGCAAGAAAATAGCAACAAAAAGAAATGTGCCATCACGCCGATGCCGACTAAAATAAAGATAGGAAGTTTTAAGTATTAGCCTTTTAAAAAATGCTTTGAAGATGGGACAAATGATATGAGTCGAATGATGCCAGCGCGCATCCGTGCCGAGGGTGCGGAACTTTTTGATAAAGGACTGATGACCGATGTGTCTGTCAGTGGAATGAAACTTTCGGCTGATGTTGATGGTGAGCAAGTCGTTTATGATCTGGATGGTCAAAATGATTTGTGTCTTTGTGATGTCTTTCAACGTAATAAACGCTATTGTCAACATATTGCTGCTGTCGAAGAATATCTGAAAAAAGCAGATATTGAAGCAGTCGAAGAAGAAAAGAAGGCCTATGAAGCTGAAGTCGAAAAATCAAAAGAATTGCAAGCATCCGCTGACTTTTTAGCTAAAGTTAATGAGGATAAATGGGCAAATCAATCGGAAAAAATGATTTTAGAGGTTGAAGTTTCTGATCCTCGGTTAATGGAGTCCTTTTATTACAGTGGCAACTTTTTAGCTTTTACGTTCAAAATTCGTCTATCTACCATGTCTCGATCTTATATCATTAAGGACATTCCGCATTTTGTTACCTTGCTTAGAAAAGGTGGTACTTATCTGATTGGGAGTTCACATTATGTGACGCTAATGCTGTCGCATTTTGATAAAGCCAGTCAAGATTTTCTAAGTTATCTATTGAAAATCACCCCAAGCCATGAAGAAATGGCTTTGACGAATCTTTTTCGTAAGTTGGGGCGATATTTTGTCCCTCATGCAGGACTATTACCAGAGCTATTAGCCTTGACTGTGGCTATGGATTTTTCGATGAAAATATCAGATAAACCAGTCAGATATTTTAGTGTTTTGCCATTAGATGATGAAGGTGACTTGTATCAATTTGAGGTTAAACCTCTGGATGATGTCATTGAGTTGACGATTAAAGAGATGCCACATCAAACCTTCTTTGATGGCGAGATTATCTATCGGGACCATGTTTTTTATCAGTTGGATGCTGAGCAGTTGGAGATATTGAATCTTTTATCCAAAGTGCCAATGACAACAGACAACTTGAGAATGATTCATTTTGATTACGATGACAAGGATAAATTAGCTCAGGCTTTACAAATTTTTGAAAAATTAGGATACGTTGATGCACCTAGTGCCTTTAAAATTCGACCATTTAAACCTCAGTTTATCTTTGATTTGGCTGGTTTCTTAACCTTGCAGATTGCTTTTGATTATGGTGATTTTAAAATTACGAGTTTTAGAGAGTTAGATACGCTAGATTTTTCACGGTATCTACGTTTAGAAAAACGAATCTTTGATTTGGTTAAACGCTCAGGCTTTCCAGTTGGTTTTGATACGCAGACAGTGCCACCTAAAGGTGAGGAAATCTATAAGTTTTTCACTGAAATTTTACCACAATTTGCTAAATTAGGTGATGTTACTCTTTCACCAAGCATTCAAGAATTACAAATCACAGAGAACTTTGATATTGATATTGACCAAAATGGCGGATTGTTAGAAATCAATTTCAGTATGCCCCATGTGCCTGAGCAAGAATTTTCAAAACTGGTGGCGAGACTTCAAGAAAATGCTGGTTATTATGTGACAGAGTCAGGTCAACTTATCTTGCTAGGTGAGCAATTTGATGCAGTCAAGCAAGTCTTGACAGATATGTCAGATGCTGTTCAGGTTGGAGAAGGCAAAATTGCTGTTCCAACTTTTAAAACCTTCCAGCTCTCTAAAATTTTTGGTGACAAAGATGGTATCTCATATTCGAAAAAATTTGAAACCTTATATGAGAATTTGACCAATCCACACGATTTTCCGTATCAAAAACCTGAACAAATCAAGGCGACTTTACGGCCGTATCAAGAAGACGGTGTGCGTTGGATGAATATGCTGAGTAGCTACCATATGGGTGGTGTACTTGCTGATGATATGGGCCTAGGTAAAACTTTGCAGTCGATTACTTATCTGGCAAGCAATTTGTCCCAAGGTGATGTTGCCTTGATTGTTTCTCCGTCTAGTCTGATTTACAACTGGTCAAGTGAGTTTGCTAAATTTGCACCAGACCTTGAAGTTGTCGTTGTGGATGGTACTAAACATGAACGTTCAACGTTAATCAGCAATCCCAAGACGCAGATTTTTATCACGAGTTATGGTAGTTTTTTGAAAGATGTGACGACCTATCAAGCGCTTGAGCTAAACTATTTATTAATTGATGAGGCGCAAACGGTTAAAAACTTTAATTCTAAGACAAATAAAGCATTGTCTCAACTCAAAGTTGACCATACCTTTGCTTTATCTGGTACACCTATTGAAAATCGTGTTGATGAGATTTGGGCGATTTTCCAAATCATCATGCCAGGGATTTTAGGTGACCGAAAGCAATTTCGTAGACTGAAACATGATGCGATTTCTCGTATGATTCAACCATTTGTGATGCGTCGTCGTAAGGAAGATGTCCTTCTGGAATTACCAGAAAAGCTTGAGATGATACAGTATAGTGAGCTTGAAGAGTCACAAAAAATTATCTATCTAGCACAGCTTGAGGCCATCCAAAATCGTGTGAGAAATATGAACGATTATGAATTTTCACGCTCGAAAATAGAAATTTTGGCGGGAATTACACGCTTACGTCAAATTTGTGATACACCTGCTTTATTTATGTCTGATTATAGAGGAATATCTGGCAAACTCAAAAGTTTGGCAGAGCTTTTGCAGCAAATCAAAGATTCAGGGCATAGACCACTCATTTTTTCTCAGTTTAGAAAAATGTTTCCACATATTGAGAGACAGTTGGAAGAAGCGGGGATTTCAAGCTATCAATTGACTGGTTCAACACCGATTAAAGATAGAATGAAAATGGTCAAGGCTTTTAATGCTGGTTCAAGAGATGCGTTTTTGATTTCACTCAAGGCTGGTGGGACAGGTCTTAACTTAACGTCCGCTGATGTCGTCATTTTGATTGACTTGTGGTGGAATCCTTCTGTCGAAGAGCAAGCTATTTCGCGAGCTCACCGCATGGGCCAAACGAAAACGGTAGAAGTCATTCGCTTGATTACCCGAGGCACGATTGAGGAGAAAATCATGGCGCTGCAGGATAGTAAACGTGATATGGTGTCGACAGTTTTAGATGGTGGTGCGGATGATAGTACGATTTCTAAGGATGAAATGAAGTCTATTTTGGGGCTTTGAGTGGGAGAAATTCGTATAAGCCGAGACTATTCCTCAAAATTTTGGTACAATGTAGTTGGTATCTCTTGTCGATGATTCTTTAAGCGACTGGTGCTATTAAAACATTCTTTAACTCAAGTGAAAGTAAGGCCAATTATGGAAAAATCGTATTACAAAAATAAAATTACATTTCCGATTATGCCCGATGATGCGGTGTTAACACCAGATAATCGGGTTATTATGACCAATCAACAACTTTTAACCAAAAATCCAGATGCATCTCTCGAGCGTTTTGAGTCATCTACTGGTAATTATGCATCGTCTGGTAGTGTCTCCGAGTCGTCTACTGAAGAGGAGCAATTCGGTTCTTTTGAGACGCGTCGTCAAACGCCAACAGTCGCTGGAAAACGTCCGTTGAGCAAAAATTTTAAGGCGTCATCTACAAATCAAGTACCGATTAAGAAGAAATCAACCTTGGTTGAAGATGCCAGAAAGCGCGCACGTGAAAATGCGGTTGCGCCTAAACCTGTTAAACCATATGTCAATCCATTGGAACGGGCATCAGCAGAAGAGCTAGGTATCAAAGGTCTAGCGAATAAAAAAGTTGCTCAAACGCAACATTCATTGGGGAAATCAGTCTCAGGCTTTGACAAAATAGCAGCTCGTGAGTCGAACGGCTCTTTATTTGATGAGCCAAAACAGGACTATTTTGCTAGTAAACATCGGCATCGTGATGGTTTTGATACAGTTGATTAATGCTAGATAATCAAGGGCCACAAAGGTGACCATTCGTTATCGTTAGACATGACACTGAGAGCAGGACGACGATGTCATAAACTCTTGTAGAAAATGATTTATTTCGTACAAAAGTGAGCTCGAAGTTTAAATTAGGAAGGAATAGAGTTTAGTTGGACGTAGATAGATTGGAAATTTCATGAAAATTTTCAATCTATCTACACTATTGCCCAACCCAACTTAAAAGAGTAGACAAATGTCACAAAAAACTTATCATTTTATTGGAATCAAAGGGTCAGGTATGTCAGCACTTGCGCTCATGCTACATCAAATGGGGCACAAAGTTCAAGGGTCTGATTCAACAGATTATTACTTTACCCAACGTGGATTAGAGTTGGCGGGCATTCCGCTTCTACCATTCGACACTAAAAATATTACGCCAGACGTTGAAATTATCGCCGGCAATGCTTTCCGAGATGATAATAATATTGAATTGGCTTACGCTAATAAAAACGGGTACCACTTTGTCCGCTACCATGAGTTTCTTGGTCAATTTATGACTAATTTCACCTCGATCGGTGTCGCTGGTGCGCATGGTAAAACATCAACAACTGGTCTTTTAGCACATGTGATGCGTCACGTGACAGACACGTCATATCTAATTGGTGATGGGACAGGTCGCGGTTCCGAAGATTCTAAATTCTTTGTTTTTGAATCTGACGAGTATGAGCGCCATTTTCTACCTTACCATCCTGAGTACACAATCATTACGAATGTCGATTTTGACCATCCTGACTATTTCACAGGAATTGATGATGTCTTTGACGCTTTTCAAACCTATGCTAATCAAGTCACTAAAGGTGTATTCGTTTATGGGGATGATAAATATCTACAAAAAATAAAAGCTAATGTGCCAATTTACCGTTACGGTTTTTCTGACAGTGATGACTATATTGCTAAAGATGTGAGGCGGACAACAAGCGGTTCAAAATTTACAGCCTATTTCCATGACCAAAAAATCGGTGAATTTGTTGTGCCGACATACGGCAAACATAATATTTTGAATGCCTTAGCAGTTGTTGCCGTGACACATCAAGATGGTTTTGACACCGAAGAAGTTGCCAAATACATGGCAACATTTGGTGGCGTGAAACGTCGATTCACAGAAAAACGAATTGGTGAACAAGTCATTATTGATGATTTTGCACACCATCCGACTGAAATTGAAGCGACAGTGGACGCAGCACGTCAAAAATATCCGGATAAAGAAATTGTTGCTGTTTTTCAACCGCATACGTTCACAAGAACAATTGCCTTGATTGATGAATTTGCGACAAGCTTAAACCAAGCTGATGCCGTTTATTTAGCACAGATCTATGGCTCAGCGCGTGAAGTTGATCATGGTGAAGTCAAGGTTGAAGACCTAGCAGTGAAAATCGAAAAACCAGCTAAAGTTATTACAGTTGATAATGTGTCACCTTTACTTGACCACGACAACGCTGTCTATGTCTTTATGGGTGCTGGTGATATTCAAAAATATGAATATGCTTTTGAAACACTTTTATCACAACTGACAAGTAATGTTCAGTAATTTAAATAAAAAAACAAACGCCAATTTTTTACTAAAGTTGGCGTTTGTCTCATGCAGCGGACAAGATATAAAAAGGGGAGAGAGATGAATATCAGACATGTTACCTCAGCAGACCTAGAAGTTGCTTATAGCATAGAAATCGCGAATTTCTCAGAGAGTGAGGCGGCAAGCTATGAGGCAATTAAGGCACGAATAGCTAAAATACCGGATACCTTTTTAGTAGCTGAAATTGATGGTCAAGTCGCAGGCTACATAGAAGGTCCAGTGATTCATGCGCGCCATTTGACAGATGATTTATTTCAAACTGTGACTGAAAATCCCACAATAGGTGGCTATATTGCGGTCACTAGTTTATCTGTTGCAGATACTTTTAAAGGTCAAGCCGTTGGGACAAAATTGATTGCAGTTTTGAAAGACCTTGCGTGTGAGCAAAAACGTGAAGGGATTACCTTAACTTGTCATGATTACCTGATTCCCTACTATGAAAAAAATGGCTTTATCAACGATGGTCAATCGAAATCGGCACATGGTGGTGCTACTTGGTATGATATGGTTTGGGAAACGACAGATTAAACCAAAAAAATCTCGCAGGGTATCCAAGCCTACGAGATTTTTTGGGAGTTATTATGAAAAAATATTTTAGGAATGATTTAAGTATAACCAAGCTTGCTTAAATGAGACTTAAATCAAAGCTTAAAGTTCAAGAACAAATTGTGGAGACTCATATAAGGAAAGAGAGGGAACGAAATTTTTGAGATATTCCTCCGTCCAATCAAGATTTGATTGCGAGCAAGTAGTGGCAAATAGCAAAAAATGTTTGCTTTATCGACTTAATTGAGTATATAATAAAGGTTATGAATATGGAAAAAATCGAATCGGCATTTGGTCTGTTATTAGCCAATGTTCAGCAACTTGAAACCCATTTAGCCACGCATTTTTACGATGCCTTGATTGAGCAAAATGTGAGCTACATTGGTAAAGCTGTCTCGGATGACTTGCAACACCGTAATGAGCAATTACGAGAACTCCAGTTGACAAAACTAGAGTGGCAAAAAGTCTATCAATTTGCTTTGGTAAAAGGTGCAAAAGAAATGCACTTACAAGCCAATCACCAATTAACACCGGACGCGATTGGATACATTATCAATTTTATGATTGAGACCTTGACTTCTGCAACTAGCTTGTCTATTTTGGAGTTAGGTTCTGGTACAGGTAATTTAGCTGAGACATTATTGACTGGGTTGCAGGATAAGGAGCTGACCTATACTGGCTTTGAGGTGGATGATTTGATGATTGACCTGTCAGCTAGTATTGCTGATGTCATGCAAACTTCAGCTCAATTTTTACAGATTGATGCAGTGCGGCCACAAGTTATTGATCCTGTCGATATATTGTTATCAGACTTACCAGTCGGTTATTATCCAGATGATGAGATTGCCAAGCGCTCAGCAGTTGGTAGTCAGCTAGAGCATACCTATGCCCATCATCTATTGATGGTGCAAGGTTTTAAATACCTAAAAACAGGCGGTTATGCCATTTTTGTTGCACCGAGTGATTTACTTTCAAGTCCGCAGGCCGACTTGTTAAAAAAATGGTTGCAGGATTATGCACGCGTCGCTGCTGTCATTACCTTACCAGAGGATATAGTCACTGAAAATAATAGCAAGGCAATCTTTGTTTTACAAAAGTCCGCACAGGGGAAAGTGCCATTTATTTTTCCTTTAACCAGCCTGACAAATCCGAAAATTGTGCAAACTTTTATGACGCAATTTCTTCAAAATATGATATAATTTAATGGAAAACGTTTTCAACATAAGCGTTTTTTTAGATAGTAAACGATATCTGATGTATTACTTAAAAACATCTGAGGCACTGGAGTCGTTGAGCTGACCAGAACGACTGCCACCAAAACAGTTGCCCCAACATTTTATTTAATTGAGTTTCGGCTCCTTGGTGTTAGGAAAATAGATAAAAAGTACGCAGACACTAATGTGTCTTTACATCTTTTTCCTAATTTTCTACACACTAAACCAGTCGCCTCAACATCTTAATTTAGGAGAATGGAAAATGTCAAAAACAATTGCGATTAATGCTGGTAGCTCAAGTCTTAAATGGCAGCTTTACCAAATGCCAGAGGAAACAGTGATAGCTAAAGGACTGATTGAGCGGATTGGCTTGCCAGAATCGGTTTCAACAGTTAGTTTTGATGGCGATAAACATGTCATAGTAAAAAATATTCACAATCATACAGAAGCTGTGGCGATTTTAATGAATGACCTTAAAAATCTGAAAATCATTGCACACTTTTCAGAAATCACTGGGACTGGCCACCGTGTCGTTGCTGGTGGGGAATTGTTCAAAGATTCAGTTTTAATTACTAACGAAGTGGCTAAGCAAATCGAAGCGTTATCAGATTTAGCGCCATTACATAATCCAGCGAATGCTGCTGGTATCTATGCTTTCTGTGCACTATTGCCTGAAGCGACTCATGTCGCTGTCTTTGATACCGCCTTTCACTCAACGATGCCTGCAGTTGCCTATCGTTACCCTATGCCGAATGAATACTACGATAAATACGCAGTTCGCAAATATGGCGCGCATGGTACAAGCCATATGTATGTCTCACAAAAAGCTGCTGAATATCTCGGCAAGGCACCAGAAGACCTTAAACTGATAACGGCACATATCGGTAATGGTGTTAGTTTGGCGGCTATCGATGGTGGCAAATCAGTTGATACGTCTATGGGCTTTACACCTCTTGCTGGTGTTATGATGGGCACACGAACTGGTGAATTAGATGCCTCACTCATTCCTTATATTATGGCTAAAGCAGGTATTACGGATGTGGCTGAAATCATTGATATCTTTAATAAAAAGTCTGGTTTGGTGGGTATTTCTGAAATTTCATCAGATATGCGTGATATTATCTCCGCTTATAAAGCGGGCGATGAAAAGGCCATTCTAGCTTTCGACATGTATATCAACCGACTTCAAAAATATATCGGTCAATACTTAGCTGTCCTAAATGGTGCAGACGCCCTTATTTTTACAGCAGGTATCGGTGAAAACTCAGATGTTGTTCGTAAAGCAGTCGTTGATGGTTTATCGTGGTTTGGCTTAGATATTGACGAAAGCAAAAACGTTTTTGGTGCGGAGGGTATTATCTCTACGCCAGATGCTAGAGTGAAAGTGCTTGTCATTCCGACAGATGAAGAACTTGTCATCGCGCGTGATGTTGAAAAAATTAAGGCACAAGCCTAAAAAAGATAAAAAACTTCCTTGATGCAATGGCCTAAGGAAGTTTTGTTGTTTCTACAAGCCTAGCAAGTCTGATAGGTGAGACGATTTAGACCAAGCTACTGTTGGCGTGAGTTTAGAATGTGCTTGAAATAAACTTAGAAATCTGATTATGTTTTTTTAAAATTCTTCAATTTTGTGGTAAAATGGATAAGATAAAGTATGAAATGAACAGTATGAAAGGTGAATTATGTCTCAAGTAAAATATAAACGCGTCCTCATCAAACTTTCCGGAGAAGCACTTGCGGGTGAACGCGGTGTCGGTATTGATATTGCGACGGTTGAGGAAATCGCCAACGAGCTGAAAGAAGTTCACGATTTAGGTATCGAAATTGCTTTGGTTATTGGCGGTGGTAATCTGTGGCGTGGTGAAGAGGCTGCGGCAGCAGGAATGGAGCGTGTTCCAGCTGACTATACAGGCATGTTAGGCACGGTCATGAATGCCCTTGTCATGGCAGATGCACTTGAGCGAGTTGGTGTCACAACACGTGTTCAAACTGCGATTAATATGCAACAATTGGCTGAACCTTATGTTCGGGGACGTGCTTTACGCCATCTTGAAAAAGAGCGTATTGTGATCTTTGCTGCTGGAACTGGATCACCTTATTTCTCAACGGATACGACGGCTGCACTCAGAGCCGCTGAAATTGGTGCTGACGCCATTCTCATGGCTAAAAATGGGGTTGATGGGGTTTACAATGATGACCCACGCACCAATACGGCAGCGATTAAGTTTGAGGAATTGACGCATATTGAAGTGTTGAAGCAAGGTTTGAAGATTATGGACTCAACGGCATCCAGCTTGTCTATGGATAACAATATCGACCTTGTTGTCTTTAATCTCAATGAAAGTGGTAATATCAAACGTGTCGTTCTGGGTGAACATATCGGAACAACCGTGTCTAATTAATTTTGAAGAAAATATAAGAGGAAGACTATCATGACAAATGACATCGTAACAACGGCTCAAGACCGTATGAAACAATCTATTGACAGCTTGCAACGTGAATTTGGTAGCATTCGTGCTGGACGTGCTAATGCGAGCTTGCTTGACCGCATTACTGTGGACTATTATGGTGCTCCAACACCTTTGAATCAATTGGCAGGTATTTCTGTACCTGAAGCGCGTGTGCTTTTGATTACACCGTTTGATAAAACAGTGATTAAAGATATCGAAGCTGCGCTAAATGCGAGTGATCTGGGAATCAATCCGCAATCTGATGGTAATGTGATTCGCTTGGTTATCCCGGCTCTGACTGAAGAACGTCGGAAAGAACTAGCAAAAGAAGTGAAGAAAACAGCTGAGGGTGGTAAAGTAGCAATTCGTAACATCCGTAAAGATGCCATGAATGATGCTAAGAAATCTGAAAAAGCAAAAGAAATTACAGAAGATGAGTTGAAAACACTTGAAAAAGAAATTCAAAAAGTGACAGATGCTGCGGTTAAAGAAATCGACCAACACACTGCCAATAAAGAAGAAGAGCTTTTGACAGTTTAATTATTATAGAACCGCACAGTACACTAGTGTGGTTTTTTGATACTTTCGAACGCATACAACTCTGGACAGCAGTCGAGAAACAGTCTGCTTTTTATGGTATAATGGAGAAAATTGCATCTATTTAACCAATGAGATATGAAAATAAAGAGGATACTATGACAGATTTAAATGCCCTTATGGCAACTATGATTACCGGAAAAATCACTGATGAAAATGAGCAAAATTACTACATTCAAAAAGAGGGTCTGATTTTCAGATTACCGAAAACTGAGGGCGATTTTGCGATTGGTGACGATGTGACAGGATTTGCCTACACGGACAAGGCAGGAAAGCAACGATTGACTCTAACAGAACCCACAGCCACGCGAGACGCTTACGGTTGGGGGACTGTAACTGATGTTAGAAAAGATTTAGGTGTTTTTCTGGATGTCAACATTCCTGAAAAAGACATCGTCGTTTCAGTTGATGTTTTGCCTGAATTGAAAGAGTTATGGCCGAAAAAAGGCGATAAACTGTACGTTAAACTTGATGTTGACAATAAAGACCGTATCTGGGGAGAGCTAGCCTACCCTGAAACCTTTGTACAGATGGCTGGCAAAGCTTATGATAACATGCAAAATCAGAACTTACACGCTATTGTCTACCGCAATAAACTCTCTGGTAGCTTTGTTTATCTGCCAGAAAATAATATGCTTGGCTTTATTCATCCAAATGAACGTTTTTCTGAACCGCGCTTAGGACAAGAACTTGATGTGCGCGTGATTGGTTATCGTGAAATTGATAGAACGTTAAATCTTAGCCTTAAACCGCGCTCTTACGAGATGTTGGATGCTGATTCACAACTGATTATGACTTACTTGGCACAACAAGGTGGTCATATGCCTTTCTACGATAAATCAGCACCAGAGGCTATCAAAGCAACATTTGCCATTTCAAAAGGTCAATTTAAAAAAGCATTAGGTGGTCTAATGAAACAAGGTAAAATCAAACAAGATGAGACAGGAACGACATTACTATGAGCCAAGAACGAGCAATATTTGCGGGTGGCTGCTTTTGGTGCATGGTGCAACCCTTTGAGGAAATGCCAGGCATTTTGAGTGTTTTGAGTGGCTATACAGGTGGTACCACGCAAAATCCAACCTATGAAGATGTTTTAAGTCATCAAACTGGCCACACAGAGGCTGTTGAGATTATTTTCGATAACGATGTCGTCAGTTATCGGGAGTTAGTTGCGCTTTACTGGACGCTGACCGATCCGACGGATGCCTTTGGTCAATTTCAAGACCGTGGTGATAATTATCGTCCAGTGATTTTTTATGATAATGCTGAACAGGCGCAGGTAGCGACTGAAAGTAAAGCACAATTACAGGCTTCAGGACGCTTCGATTTTCCGATTGTTGTGGCGATTGAACCGAGTCAGACATTCTGGCCGGCAGAAAGTTACCACCAAGGTTTTTATAAAAAGAATCCAACTCGATATGCCCAAAGTTCACAAATGAGACACGACTTTCTAGCCAAACAATGGGGGGAGAAATGAGTTTTTATATTTTTTTGATGAAACATCGGGCGTATAAAGAAATTGATGCTATCACTAAACTCGCTAACTTGGTTTATGATGACACGACGTTTCCAAAACAATCATCAAATTTCGATGAAATCTCATCTTATCTGGAAACTCATGCAAACTTTGCCTTTAATTTATCAACATTTGATGAGATTTGGGAGCTGTATTTAGCGGGTTGATTATTGCTTTACTTGATTTTTTCAAATTAAGCCACTAGTGATGGTGGTTTTTTTTGTTCTTCTTTAAAATTTAAAAAAAGCTGTATTTTTGCTCTTCAAAAACTAATAGTATAGGGACAATATGTTAAATGTGTACTTAAAACAACATTTATGAGACCCATTGTTATTGAATTGATATAAATAAAAAAATTTTGTGGTAAAAAGTAAAAGGAGAAAAAATAAAAAGCCTATTGGAATGTATCGGAGGTAAAATTAATAGTGTAACGGTTAAATATCGTGTAGTTATAAATACTGTATTGGTTTTGTTTTTAAGCGTCAGCATCGGGATCGGTACCTGCCAATCATGCTGTTGCAGCAAAAATAACACAAGAAAAAGTTATTAAAGAAAAAGTATTAGCTATTAAAGTAGAAAAACGATAAAGAAAATAGAATCAGTTGAAGAAGTACAAACTGAAAATGTGATAGTCGAAAGCAAAGTAATGTTAAAGACAAATGATTTACCAGAAGAGGGTAAAGTTGCTGCACCATAAATTATAGAAGTAGAAGAACTATTACTTATCTAACAAAGTTTTGAATAGTCTCCTTTGATATGAAAAAAGTTTATTAAGAAATTGGTTTCTTGTTTAATTAGGAACGGCATTTTTATCATATTTTGTTTCTATAATTTTATCTCTGCAAATTGGTGATCAAAACTATCATAAAACAGAAGGTGTTTTGGCACAATAAGACTTAGAAAAGTCAAATAATAAATAACTTGACAAAATAAAAAAATAGCGGTACAATATTACGGTATGCTTTATAAAAAGCAGACTGCGTGGGAGGGCATTCGTCCATTAAACCACATCACGAGAAGAGATTTCGCAAGAAATCATTATTAGGAGGAAATTATCGTGGCTAAAGAAGTACAAAACATCGTTAAATTGCAAATTCCAGCCGGAAAAGCAACACCAGCTCCACCAGTAGGACCAGCACTTGGTCAAGCTGGTATCAATATCATGGGCTTCACAAAAGAATTTAATGCACGTACAGCTGACCAAGCTGGCATGATCATTCCAGTTGTGATCTCAGTATACGAAGATAAATCATTTACTTTCGTTACAAAAACACCACCAGCAGCTGTTTTGCTAAAAAAAGCAGCAGGTGTTGAAAAAGGTTCTGGTACACCTAACACAGTTAAAGTGGCAACTGTTACCAAAGCACAAGTACAACAAATCGCTGAAACTAAAATGGAAGACCTTAACGCTTCATCTGTTGAATCTGCAATGCGCATGATCGAAGGAACAGCACGTTCAATGGGCTTCACTGTCGAAGGTTAATTTTCGATTTTTCTGTCGTAATTTCAGATATGACTTTGGGTCATTTTTGAATGATAGAGAATATCAAAATGCTGCTTTCAGACTGAGGTCTGAATGATGTCAACCACCGATCGACTATGATGAAGCGGTGGAAGGTTGCTTGCAACCGCTAAAACCACAAGGAGAAATTTATAATGGCTAAAAAAAGCAAACAATTGCGTGCTGCTTTGGAAAAAGTAGAAGCAAGTAAAGTATACACAGTTGAAGAAGCTGTTGCATTGGCACAAGAAACTAACTTCGCTAAATTTGATGCGACTGTTGAAGTTGCTTACAACTTGAACATCGACGTTAAAAAAGCTGATCAACAAATCCGTGGCGCAATGGTATTGCCAAACGGAACTGGTAAAACAGCTAAAGTTTTGGTTTTCGCTAAAGGTGAAAAAGCTGAAGAAGCTAAAGCTGCTGGCGCTGACTATGTTGGTGAAATGGAATACGTTGAAAAAATCAACGGTGGTTGGTTTGATTTCGACGTTGTCGTAGCGACACCTGATATGATGGCTGTTGTTGGTCGTCTTGGTCGTGTACTTGGACCACGTAACCTTATGCCTAACCCTAAAACTGGTACTGTAACAATGGACGTTACGAAAGCAGTTGAAGAAGTTAAAGCTGGTAAAGTCACTTACCGTGCTGAAAAAGCTGGTATCGTACACGTGGCTATCGGTAAAGTGTCATTCGAAACTGAAAAATTGGTTGAAAACTTTAAAGCAATCAACGCTGTTATCGCCGCTGCGAAACCAGCAACTGCTAAAGGAACTTACATCCAAAGCTTGACAGTGACAACTACTTTTGGTCCTGGTATCAAAGTAGATCCAAACTTCTAATTCGAACGAATATTAAAAAAGCTATTCAGTTATGAATGGCTTTTTTCTTTGTTTTAAAATTGAATTGGAAATATGTTTTAAAATGATAGAGAAGACGTTTAACTCGTGATTTTTTTAATAAATAAAAGGCTGTTATTGAAAGGAAATAGGAACATTGATTTATAAAGGACTGTTATAAGTTGTCGTGACAGGGTTAGTAATAATAAGAGAATTTTAGCATTTATTATTATTATTTTAGTTGACATTAGGGTAGAGTTTGTATAAGATTTAATAAGACTAATATATTTCCGTATTTTAGGACGTTTTTTAGGTGGTAGATCGCAATATTTTCATGATTTATTGCCTAGATTAGAAGCATTAACAGGGATTTAATTCTTGTTTTATTATTTTTATATAATATCAGATATCTAAATCTTAATATTCTGTTATTATTACTTTTTAGGGGGTGTTATTTTATGTTGAAATTTGTATGGTGTTACATGACGGCTGCGTTTGCTATTTTGTTTGCATTCCAGTCGATTGGAATGACGGTAATGGGCGATTACATGATGTTTGTTGGTATGTTATGCTTGAGCTTTGTCTTGATAAAAGATGATAGAATAAAGGAAATGATTGCGTCTAATATTTGTTTAGCAATTGTTATATTAACGCTTTGGTTTTCTGAGCATACCTTTCATTATATTCAAAACACAGGTATGTTGCTACTTTTTATTGGTGCCATGGTGACTGCTGAATTATTCGGAGTGTTCTGGGGGCGGAAGTTTGCTCGTAATCAATTTTAAGCAAGTGTTGTATCAATCATTAACGTTACGTTAATAGTTTCAAGATAAGCTACCATTAAGTACATAAAAAAACGAGTTCTCAATTACTTTGAGAGCTCGTTTTGAATTTTAGTCGATAGTGCATTAATCGCATCAATTCTTGGCTGTGCTTGGAACTGATATTCTTTGATGTCTTTTTTGATATCATCCATGACAAATTGTGCATAGCCAAGTTCAAATTTGACGGCATCCAAATGTTTCTTAGCTTCAGCTGTTTCTGAAATAAAATCACCACTGATAGCTTTTAAGTCTTTAAAATAGTCGACAATGCCCATATTAGCTTTCCTTTCTACGACTTCACTTCCTGAAATCTTGAAACTTGACCTGCGCTCAGATCCGTCCAAGCGTGGTCATTCACGAACTTTCATCCGCACAAAGGCGTTCTCCTTTTAGTCAATGTTGCTAGATCTCTGATACCATTGTCCTAAGTATTAAGGGGCGGTTAGAGTACTCTGTAGTGCATTTAGGTCGATGTCGTGTTCTGTGAAACTAGCTTTGAAACCATCGTCTTTACTATAGCGTGGAATCAGGTGAACGTGTGCGTGGAAAACAGTTTGTCCTGCAATTGTTTCATTATTTTGAAGAATATTCATACCGCTTGCCCCTAGTGTTTTGGTAATGTGACTCGCGATTTGTGGGATTTTAGAAAATAACGTTGCAGCATCTTCGCCGGTCATTTCTAAAACGTTTCGGATATGTTTTTTTGGAACGACTAGCGTATGACCTTTGGTCGTTTGTGTGATATCGAGAAAGGCTAGGACATCATCGTCTTCATAAATTTGATAAGAGGGAATATCCCTAGAGATAATTTTACAAAAAATGCAATCTGTCATGAATGTTACCGTTTCTTTTCTGAAATTTGTTATAATTACATTATAACATCTTCTGACTTAAAAGTGTTGTAGGGTCAAGCGCTGTTGTTTTAATGCTTGAAAATTAATGTAATTAACCAAAAACTAACCAAGTAATCAAAAAAATCATTAGTTGGATACAAAATAAAGTCTACTAGTAAGAAAGAAACTGGTAGCTTTTTTTATTTGAAAATTGTAAATGACGTTAGCTACTTTGAGGGCAAGAAAAAATGCTATGAAATGTGAGACCTGTAGTTACGAAATACAAAAAATGAAATTGTATTAATTAAATAATACTGTATCTCTACATAATAGTGTCTACTCTGATATAATAGATGAAGATTGAATTGCTACGATTTTGATAGAAATGGAGTGATATGATAAAAAGAATAATAGATAGCGTAATCAGATGGGATAGTTTTATCTTAAAACAACCCATTTTTAATGCAATTTTTTCATCAATGAGGCAAACAGTACCAATACTTGCTGTAAGTGTATACTTGCAACTAACTATTAATATCTTTCTAAAACCTGATGCTCTCGTTACAAGACTCTTTGGCATATCTGTGAAGTTTCCTAATTTTATAAATTTGCAGGAAATTTCTTCCCATTTAGACATTATAGTCTTAATGATCTTTGCAACAACATATAGTCTATCTTACCTATCTGTACGTCAAGTTTCTCAAAAGATCTTACCAACTCTTATTAATTTTTTAGGTCCATTCTTTATATTAACTGAGAACAATAAAGTAATGACTTACAGTACGATGCACTATTTGTTAATTATTATCGTTACAACAGTGAGTTGTGAAAGTTTTACTTATTATAAAAAGAAATTTTGTAGAAATGACTTGCAGCCTTTTTCAGCAAGATATTTATTGTGGGCTGGTATTATTTTGTCGTTTTATTTAACGATTCATAGATTTTCTATCGCCAATATATTTCAACAAATAGTAAGTGGAATATCAATAAATCAATTTTGGACTACTTTTCAAGGATTGATAATTTTTAGTTTTCTTGTTCCATTATTTTTTGGTATTGGATTTTCAATTCCAAATGAATTTTTTAGTAATCAAACTGCCCTTCCTTCAGTCATAAAAAATTTAGATGAGATATTAAAAAATAAAAATAGTATTCTGCCCTATCCTACGAATTTATACAGTGTCTACCATGCGTTTTCACAATTTGGAGGAGTCGGTAATACATTAGTACTTAGTTTTATGTTACTGTATGCTGTCTCAAAAAAACGTCAAAATTTAGGTTTTTTATCTCTTTTACCCAGCTTATTTGATCAAAACCAATTACTGTATTTTGGGTTACCAATTTTTTTTCGACCGATCATATTGTTCCCAATGTTAATTACAAGTATTATGGGAACTATAATTGGATATTTAGCAATAGTTAGTCATTTGATTAAGCCAGCTTCTTTAATAATTCCAAATGAGATACCCAACTTTTTATTAGCGTTTTTAGGAAGTAATGATGGTTGGACTTTAATTTTGAATACCTTTATTATTTTTATTTCAATTATTGTATATAGCCCATTTATTAAAATACAAAATAGTGAGGTAGATTATGAAAAATAAGATAGCTATCATCTTAAGTTTACTTTTTATGTCTGTCATTGCCTATTACGGTCACAATTGGGTTATTAACATGGATGATAAGGAATCAAAGCTTAGGAACTCTCGTTTAAAACCGATTATTTTTATTCCTGGCTCAAACGCTGATATCAATCGTTTTAATAGTTTAATATCCAAATTGAATAACACTGAACCTAAGCATAGTATCCTAAAAGTTCAAGTAAATACAGATGGTAGTTTGGATTATTTTGGCTCTTTAAATTCAAAAGACCTTCGACCGTTTATTGTTATTGGTTTTAAAAATAACAATGATGGATACAGTAACATAAAAAAACAATATGAATGGTTAAATATAGCGATGAATGATCTGCAAACAAGATATCATTTTAAAAACTTTCAAGCGATTGGGCATTCGAATGGGGGATTAATTTGGACGGGTTTTTTAGAAAATGGATATGATGAAGATAAATTTCAGATCTCTGATTTTATGTCTTTAGGTACACCCTATAATTTTTCGGAGACTTCACCAACACGTCCTACTGTTATTTTAAAAGAATATATTGAGAATAAAAATAAATTGCCTAAAAATTTATCAGTATATTCGATTGCTGGAACAGAAGATTACACTGATGACGGAGTAGTACCTGTTCAGAGCGTTATGGCAGGAAAGTATATTTTTCAGAAGCAAGTTAAGCTATTTACACAAATCACTGTTTCGGGCGAAGAGGCCCAGCATTCAAATTTGCCAGAAAATGATGAAGTAATATCTTTAATACAGGAATATTTATTGAAAACTTTCAAAAGTAAGGGAAAGAATAATTTTAAATAGTAAGATATAAATCATTTGAAAATGGGAAGATGTACTTGGAAATTACCTTATAAAATAAAAAAAGACTATCAGTAAGAACCAAGTAGTTTATGATTATATAATTTTTTATCGTTTAATTTTATAGACATTGTATAATGAAGGGATACGAAGTATTTAAGGTACAACTTTTAATTACAAGGTGTATTAGCTTATTGATGAAGTATGTTATCAAAATAACCCAAAAACGAACCAAGCAATTCAAAAATCATGAGTTGAATAAAAAAATAAAGTCTACCAGCATGAAAAAAACTGGTAGACTTTATTTTGTGTTTAAATTGATGTGTAATGCGTTATTTTATATTAGGTATGTGATTATTGAAATATTTATTATAAAAAAAGTTTATATGATATAATTGAATTATGATTGTGTCCTCATATAGACGTTGATGTGCATTGAAATTTCAAAATCTTGAGTTTTGATTAGGCTGTGGGAAATAGCTCATAATAGAATTTATAAAGAGGATGGCATGTGAATAAAATAAAGGATAGGGTGATAAGCCTTTTTGAACTAGGTATAAATTTGGGGAAAATGTAACAATAGATCAACATAAAATTAGTAATAAATTGATGTATGAAATGCGGAATAGTATTAAATGTGATAAATGTTTTTACTGTAATGCTTCTACCACTAGTTTTTGCAACTCACATTCTATCCCATCATTTGTTTTAAAAATATAGCCGAGAATGATCAGCTTTTAAATTTGAATAGTTTTAAAAAAATTCCTATATCTGACGAGGTAAGCAGATTAAGAAAATCGGGAGCATTTGAGATCAGCAGTTATCATATTATAGTATTTGATGTAAAAAAGAGTATAGAGAGCGTATATGACATTAAAAATTGAAAATTTAACAGGTGGTTATTTCGGGACGACCGTTCTGAAAGACGTGGATTTTACGGTCAATGACGGAGAACTTGTCGGCTTGATTGGCTTAAACGGTGCAGGTAAGTCGACGACAATCCAGGAGATTATTGGGTTGCTGACACCCTATCAAGGTCAAATTTTGCTAGATGGTTTGAGTATCCGTGAGGACGCTGAAACCTACCGTAAAAAAATTGGTTTTATTCCTGAGCAACCGTCTTTGTATGAAGAATTGACCTTGCGTGAGCATATTGAAGTCACTGCACTAGCCTATGATGTTGCGCCAGAAGTGGCTATGTCACGTGCTGAAAAATTACTGAAAACATTTAGACTTTCTGATAAGTTAGACTGGTTTCCGGCAAATTTTTCTAAAGGGATGAAGCAAAAAGTGATGATTATCTGTGCTTTTTTAACAGAGCCGTCACTTTATATTATTGATGAACCATTTTTGGGGCTTGACCCACTTGCTATAAATGACTTGATTGACCTGATGTTAGAGATGAAAAAAACAGGAGCATCCATCTTGATGTCAACGCATATTTTATCAACTGCAGAGAGGTTTTGTGATAAATTTATCGTCTTACACGAGGGTCGAGTCATTGCAGACGGTGACTTAGCAGCACTTCGTGTGAAATTTAACCTACCTGAGGCAAGTCTTGATGAGATTTATGTCGCTTTGACTGATGAAAGTTGGCAGGCGCATGGCTAAAGATATTTATGATTTATTTGCTAAAAGGCATGGCAACTGGCGGTCACAAAACCTCAAATATCTTCGCTATGTCTTTAACGACCATTTTGTTCTTGTTATCATGTTTCTCATAGGTTTTCTAGCCTATCAATACGCTGATTTCTTGAAAAAATTACCAGCGCATTGGCTACCGGGTTATGTGATAGCTGTCCTAGTTTCTATAATGGTGTTATTTTTCGGGCAATTAGCGACATTTGTCGAACGCGCAGACCAACAGTTCCTCCTAGCAAAAGAAAAAGCTGTCCAAGCCTATCTGAAAAATGCTGTGAAAAAATCTCTGGTCTTTCCGGCGGTTGTGATTGTCTTGATGACGTTTATCATCAGACCACTGATAAGCCTATCCCTTACTTTAACGCTAGTCTGGGCTATCGTCTTAATCGCGATTAAATATATGCTACTTTCTAAAAAAGCTCAGTCCTTTGTTCAAAATGAGTTGATTCAGTGGCAATCACTTATCAATTATGAGAAAAATCGGCAGAATGCGGTGCTGAAGGTATTTAGCCAGTTTACAGATGTCAAGGGATTACAGCAGCAGGCAAAACGTCGCAAGTATTTGGATGTCTTGCTACCTAAGACAAAAATGACCTATGATTATCTTTTTATCAGAACTTTTTTGCGAAGTGGTGATTATTGGCTGCTGATGTTACGTTTGTTAGGACTTGCTGTGCTTTCACTTATCTTTATTCATGCGGATATTTTTGCTTTGTTACTCGCTTTAATTTTTAATTACTTACTTGTTTTTCAACTGTTTCCGATTCGTCAATCTCAGGATTATCAGATCTTAACTAATCTTTACCCACTTAAAGCAAGTGCTAAAAATTTGGCAGCGGGTAAGTTGATTCGAAATCTGGTGTTTACAGTTAGTTTGGTTGAGCTAGTAGTGAGTCTGCTAACTTTCCAAAATAAACTGCTTGCAGGTATTTTTGTTCTACTTGCTGTCTTGATGGGTGTGCTTTATCCAAGATGGAAACTAAAATAAAAAATAGCGTTTCAGCGCTATTTTTTAATACCCGATTTTACCGATTTTTTCGTAATCTGTGATTTTCTCTACTTTGTTGTCGTCTGTGACAAAGACAACTTGTGGTTTGAGAACTCTAGCCTCTTCTGGAGTGACTTGCGCATAGGCCATGATGATGATTTTATCCTGGACTTGGACTTTTCTAGCAGCAGCACCATTGAGGCAAATGACGCCTGTGTCCGCTGGACCTTCAATCACGTAGGTCTCAAAGCGCTCGCCGTTATTAATGTTCACGATGTGTACTTTTTCATAGGGAAGTAAGCCTGATGCTGCTAATAATTTAGCGTCGATAGTGATGCTACCGACATAGTCCAATTCTGCCTGTGTGACGGTTGCGCGATGAATTTTGCATTTTAGCATATCTAGTAGCATGATTAGGCCTCCAAGTGTATGAGTGTGTTGTCTATCAGTCGTGTTTGGTCAACATAGACGGCAAGTAGCAGTAAGATATCTGTGGTGATGATGTTGATGTCTTGTAGGGTAGCAGGGTCAACGATTTTGATATAGTCTATTTTGGTTAAGGATTGGGTCTGGATATGTGTTTCGAGGGCGGTTATAATGTTGCTCGTTTTGAGCTCACCATTTGAAATGAGGGTTTCAGCCAATGCTAGCGCCTGGGATAAGACGACGGCTTGTTGTCTAGCCTCTGTACTAAGATAGGTGTTGCGTGAACTTTTAGCTAGGCCATCTGTCTCTCGGATAATAGGGCAGACAACTAGGTCAATATTTTGGTTGAGGTCACGCACCATTTGTTGGAGTACAGCAACTTGCTGGGCATCTTTTTGACCAAAGTAAGCTTTGTTTGGTTGGACGAGGTTGAAGAGTTTGGTGACGACTGTTGTGACGCCACGGAAATGTGTGGGACGGCTCTTGCCCTCTAGGAGCTCGCTGATGCCAAATGTTGTGACATAGGTATTAAAACCAGACGGATACATCTCAGAAACGCTAGGTGCGAAGATAAGGTCGGCACCTGCCTCTAGACATTTGAATTGGTCTTGTGCGAGGTCTCGTGGGTAGGTTGTTAAATCTTCACCTGCAGCAAACTGAGTGGGGTTGACAAAAATACTGACGACGACTCGGTCATTGTCAGTGGCGGCCTTGCGGATAAGGCTTTGATGGCCCTCATGTAAAAAGCCCATGGTTGGGACGAAACCAACTGTTTGATGCGCAGATTGCCATGATGCGAGTTTTGCTTTGAGTTCAGCAATGGTTATGGCAGTTGAAATTGTCACGATTTTTCTCCTTGTCTACTACTAGTGGTACTAAATTCTTGTTTTAACTTTTGGATGATATCCGAATCAATTTTGTAGCTCTCAGTCTCGTTTGGAAAATCGCCAGACTGGACATCCTTTTGATAGCTGGAGACGGCATCTTTGAAGAGTGTGCTCCCCTCAGCAAAACGGCGAACAAATTTGGGTTGAAGGGTATCAATCATGCCGAGCATATCTTGATAGACTAGGACTTGCCCGTCAGTTGCGTTACCTGCACCGATGCCAATGGTCGGAATATGTAAAAGTTGACTAATGAATTCGCCCAATAGCGAAGGAATTCCCTCTAAGACAACCGCAAAAGCACCGGCGTTTTGCACGGCAAGGGCATCTTTAATCACTTGTCGGGCAGCAGTTTCGGTGCGCCCTTGTACTTTGAAACCACCAAAGGCGTTGACGGATTGTGGGGTTAGACCGAGGTGCGCGACGACTGGGATAGCAGCTCTTGTGATAGCGGTAATGACATCGGAAAAAGCCTCGCCACCCTCTAATTTAACGGCATTTGCGCCACCTTCTTGAATCAGACGGCCAGCATTGATGACAGCAGCTTCGGTGCTAATGTGGTAAGATAAAAATGGTAAATCGGCCACAACAAAAGCACTTTTTGCAGCGCGTGAGACGGCCTTGGTATGATGGAGCATATCAGCCATTGTCACGCTCAGTGTATCTTCATGGCCTAGCATGACCATTCCGAGAGAATCACCGACCAAAAGCATATTGATACCCGCTTCATCAAAGAGTCTGGCTGTTGTGAAGTCGTAGGCAGTTAACATTGTGATTTTTTGCTGTTTATTTTTTTGTTCTTGAAGTGAAAGGACTGTATTTAGCATGTTTTCTCCATGTTTTGTCAGTTAAAGTGCGACTTGGCTTTTTCTTTCTCATATCTTACCATAATCACGAGGATTTTAGAGTGATAAAATGTGTTTTATTTTTAAAAAGGTGTTGATTATTCGGATAATTCGGAAAATGGTCGCAAGATATCTATCTAAGACATCTTATACTTAGCATCATTAGATGATGATAACATTTGGAAATAACTTAGCGATGTCGCCTTTTATCACAATAAATCATATATTTCGGATGAAAAATTTTAGGTATCCAATCAAAATATGGTATGATAGAAGAGATAGAGTTTGGAATGAATACTTAATTAAGTGACCTTCATTTTAAAGTCTACATTCTATCTGACGCCATCTCTTATGAAAGAGATACTTATCGCATTTTAGCGGGTTTCCCCGCTCATCATTAAAGGAGTTGCCATGATGAAACATCTAGATTACAGGCACCAAGAGAAGTGGGCGCTTGCTGATAATACTTTGATTCCTCAGTCGCCAATCGATGTGCAGACGGATCAGTTGCTAGCTAAGGTTGATACATCTTTGCAAATTAATTTGCCGAGTGATCAAGAAGTTATTGTGAAAGATACGCCGATAGGAATTCAAATCTATGCGGATGGTGATTTACAATGGCGCGGTCATGAATATATGCTCAACCGTTTCCATTTTCATGATGGTGCTGAACATTTGGTTGATGGTAAAAGACATGCAGCAGAGATTCACTTTGCTTTTGAGAGTGTTGATATCAACCAGCTTGTTTTGGCCGTATTTGCCGATGTCGATGAAGACTGTACAGATGACAGTATTTTAACTTTGTTAAATAGCTCACATAAGTTGGTTGACTTTGATATCAATAAATTGTTACCGCAAAATCATACTTTTTGGACTTACAAAGGTTCAATGACGACACCACCATTGAACCAAACGATTACTTGGTTGATTTTAGAAGAACCGATCAAAATTTCACCAGCTGAGAAAGATTTATTACAAGATAAATTACGGAGCAATTACCGTAATATTCAAGAAACGAAAGATCGCGATGTTTATCGGATTGAAGATTAAGCACCAAAAATAGAGAAAGTCGAGTAAAAAAACGAAAAAATGAAAATTATCATGGCAAGTGATCACGCAGGGGTCGAGTTAAAAGCAGAAATTAAGGCATTACTAGAAACAATGGGGCATGAGGTTGATGATATGGGACCTTATGACACAACTGCGGTTGATTTGTCAGATTTCGTCTATCCGGCAGCTCTCAAAGTGAGTCAGGAAAAAGTATGCGGCATTTTCGTTGATGGTGTGGGGTATGGTTCTGCCTTAATCGCCAATCGAATTTATGGTATTGATGCCGTTGTGTGTCAAGATCCTTTCTGTGCGAAATTAGCGCGTGAGCATACAGACAGTAATGTCTTATGTTTAGGGGGTAAAATCATTGGTTCAGCGCTTGCATTGGAGATTGTTCGGACTTGGATGACGACTGATTTTCTACCAGAAGAAAAATATATTCGTCGTGTTGAAAAAGTCAAAGCTATTTCAGAAAAACATTTGGTTAAAAATTTTTAAGCGGTTGAACTGCTATAATAGAAAAATCCCTCAGACTACTATCTTGAAGTTTGAGGGATTTTTTCTATTTAAAGCTTAAAGCGTCACAATTTTTGTACCATGCACATAGGAACTATTTGTCTCAATTGAAATTATTTCAGCGTTGGCAGCGCTCACGCCACCACCTGCTAAAATCTGGATACGGCCAGCAGCATAGCTGACAAGTTCAGCGATTTTAGCTGTATTGATGGGTTTATCAAGGCTGTCACCGTGCATGAGAATTTTATCAAATCCGAGAGTGATGAGTTCATCTAGGGCGGATTTTTGTAAGTCTGAGGGTATTTCATCAAATGCCATATGAAAGGTTATGGGAAGGCCCTGGCTCGCTATCACTAGCGTTTCCAAAGCTTCTAAGTCTAAGCTGTTATCATCTGTTAGTGCACCAAATACCAACTCATTTGTGCCAGCTTCAATGGCTTTCAAAATGTCAGACTCCATGATACGTAGTTCGATGGAGTTGTAGATGAAGTTACCACCACGTGGGCGAATCATACTAGCAAGGGTTGTTTTGGTATCCTTGAGGTAGTCGGCGGTTTCTTTGATGACGCCGTAGCTTGGGGTTGTACCGCCAACTGCGAGGTTGTCGCAGAGCTCAATGCGTTCAGCACCAGCAGCGACCGCTCGAGGAATATCGGTAAAGTTTTCAGCACAAAATTCTCTGATTAACAAGGGTGTGTCTCCAATCTGTTTTTTCAATTACTTTGATTATAACATACCTGTGTCTGCTCAGAAAGATTAGTTAGTTGAGCGACAAAAATTATTTTTACGGTCGGAGAGTTTGTTTAAGAATTTATCAAGTTCTGCTTTGTTCCAATTTGAGTAAAATAAGGAGGTTGAGAAGAACGGCACGTCGGCATATTTATTCTCTGGCATCCAGTTTGAGATGATGGCATCTGGCTTTTCGCCTTTGAGCTGATTAAAGGTATATATGATGATAGGCGCAGGTGTCGTATCTCGAATTTTAGAAATCAGCATCTCACGATGGAGTGGCGATGAGTTTGTTTGAACCAATATTTTAAGTGGTTTCTTGTGTTTTCTGAGAATGTTTTTAAAGAGGATAATGTAGTGATAGTAGAGATTAGGAAAATTTAAAATGAGTTTCTGAATTTTAGGATTATGGTCTCGGAGTTCGACAACAAAGTCATTGATAAATTCAAAAGTGATTGCTTCTGAGCGATAAATTTCTTCAGCTGTTTCTTCTAGGTCGAAGATTTTATTTCGTCCTCTAAAAATTTCCGCCTCTTTGTTCATGAGGGTGAGATTATAGTGGAGGTAGTGTAACTCTTCTGGTGACAAGCTAAAGGTAATATTTTTCTGGAATTGGGTAATCAAATCATGTACTTCTGACGATTTTGAGCGTTCAATCTGGAAATCAGTTGTTTGAAAAGTTTCCAACATGATTAAGTTTGCGCGACAAAAAATAAAGTAGAGGTAACGACCTTCTCGTTGTTTGGTCTCGAAATCAGGGCATGTATTGAGGAAACCAACCGCCTCTATTTTGTCGAAAAAATCATCAAATGTAACATAAGGTGAGTCGGGTATTGCAAATATATCCTCATCTGGTGTCAGGAAAGAACCATGTCTCGTATTGACTTGGAAAACGTAGAAACTCAATTTGATTCTCAAAAAAGTAGCATAATCGATGTTTGGTACAAAATCAATGATAAGTTGACTTGCTGCCTCGAGACTTGGTGTTTTCTGGATAATTTGTTCCAAATCTAATCCCCAAAAAATGTTGTGGTAGACAAATCTAACTTGGTACGCCTTGCCATGCATGGGCTTTCTTTGTAGAAAGTTAATGTAGCAGTTGTAGCAGTCCAGGTAGTCATTTAGCTGTTTGATATGAACGGAACATTTACTACGGCTAATTTCCAAATCTTTATGTAAGCTTGTAAAAGTTGTAGAAGTATCAGAGAAAATACGATACATCATTTGATATTTGACTGATTTTTCAACCAAGTAATGGTGGAGCTTAAAGAGATTGAAAGCTGTTTCTTGGGCCATTTTGAAATGATTGGCTTTGACTGAAAAAGTTGTTAGCCCTTGTTCATGACAATAGTCGAGTAGCTTATCAAAATAACTTTTAACAGTTTGTTTTGCAAGGCCCAACTCTGTCTCTAACTCGCTCAATGTAAGTTCATGATTGGGAGCGGCGTTAAGCAAATTAATCATTTTTAAGATATAATGTGAGTCTTTATCTAATAGAAAATTTTTCATTTCTAATGCTCTCCTTGTTTTTTTTAGTGGATAGTATCGGATGGCAGGTTGAATTCATCAATACCATATATTGGAAACTCTGAGATCAAATAAGTGTGATATCAAGTATAGTAGAAAATAAAATATGTTTCTATTATAGCGCAAGTCATTTAAAAACTCTAATAATAAGTTAATCTTTTTTTGTTGTTTGATATAATTTTTTACGTTTGTTTTTTTTTATTATGATTATTTATAGTAAAAATAGGATAATCTACCTTTATTGATGTTTAACAATGTTATAAACATAGCTGGCAGAATGCCTGTATCTAAGCCATGAGTTACGCATAATTAGTGATAGAATTAGTATTCATATACTATATATTATAGTTAAATAAATATATCTTAATTAAAATACTATATGATAAAAAAATGTTAAAAAGTATAACTTGAGTAGCTATCCGTTTCTATGCTATAATAGATAAATATATCTATTAGAAGGGTAAGAGGGTCTAGTTGTACAATTATTTGAAAGCTGATTTATATCTCATTAATATGATGCTAGACCATGTTAAACTCTTGAAAAACACAGTTGGTCAGCAAATTGATATTGACTATATGATTGAGCTAGAACATATCGCTTACAATATAAGAGAAATTTCCGACGAAACCAAGCGAACCTTTCCTGAGTTGGATTGGACCTGTGTGTCGAAATTTCGTGATTTGATTACCTATGAAGTCTATCATTTTAAACCCGGTGATAAAATCGAAACCGTTAGTGATGAGATGTTATTGATGGCTGATAGACTCCCGCAGCTTAGAAACACGCTCTCACTGGAAGTGGAAAACGCTAATACTAATGCTAAAGAAAATTGATAAAACCGCCCACTATTTGGCACAAAACATTGACTTATTAAGATGCCCCCTATGTCACACATCTTTTCACCTTGATCATTATGCCCTTATCTGTGACAACCGTCACACTTATAATATCAGTAAAAAAGGTGTAGTGAATTTCCTGACGATTAAGCCAGACACCACCCATTACACACGTAAAATGTTTGAGCCACGTCGTAAACTAATTCAATCCGGTATGTACGCGCCAGTTTTGAACGAGATTCAAGCCATGCTTACCCCAGGCAACTTGCTAGATGTTGGCAGTGGCGAAGGTAGCTTTTTAGAATTGCTGGATGTAGCCGGTCATAAATTTGGCTTTGACATCGCCTTAGACGGCGTCAACATGGCGACCGACTTGACTGATATGCAAGCCTTCTTCAGCCTATCAGACCTCACCAATCTCCCTTTTGCTGACCAAAGCATGGCAACAGTCCTGAATATCTTTACACCGTCAAACTATCGAGAGTTCAATCGCGTTTTGGACCATGGTGCTCAAGTGATAAAGGTCATCCCTGACCGTTATTATTTGCAAGAATTACGCTCTGCTTTTGGTTTGCCGGTAGATTATGATAATCGGGATGTCTTAGCAAAATTTATTGAAAACTACCCTAGTCTGACGCAAAAAGAAATCAAATATGAGTTTGAGCTTCCCCAAAATCTCCAACAGGATTTTTTATCTATGAGCCCATTAGAATGGCGAATTTCTGAGGTAGACAAACGAGAAATTGCTAAAAATCCACCTAAGAAAGCAACAATTCACGTTCAAATTTTACAAGGTTATAAGTCTTGACACACTTTTTTGTGTCAAGACTTTTATTGTTCCTTTAATTGGAAACGGTTACAATTAGTTTGTAAGTTAACCGATACTTGAAACAGGTAATGCTATTTTTATTGAACACTTTAACTTGTTTCAGCGTCAAACTTAAAAATCGTGTTCACACATCTGAATACATAAGGAGAAAAATATGAATGAGTCACAATTCAACTTAAAAGTTGCAGTTCAGCGTTTGGGAACAGCACTCTCAGGCATGGTTATGCCAAATATAGGTGGATTTATTGCTTGGGGGATTATCACCGCACTCTTTATTCCAACAGGTTATTTACCCAATAAAAACTTCGCTGAGCTAGTCGGACCGATGCTCAGTTATCTATTACCATTACTGATCGCTTATACTGGTGGTAAAAATATCTATGGTGATGGCCGTGGTGGTGTTGTTGGTGCGATTGCTGCTATGGGTGTCATCGTCGGAACAGACATTCCGATGTTTATCGGGGCAATGGCGATGGGGCCACTGGCCGGCTGGTTAATGAAAAAATTTGACCAAACTGTTCAACCTAAAATCAAAGCCGGTTTTGAAATGCTAGTGAATAACTTTTCAGCAGGTATCCTAGGCTTTGTCTTGGCACTATTTGGCTATACTTTAATTGGTCCAATTGTTGAGGCTTTGACAAATCTCATGGCAAAGGGTGTAGAGACGATTATCAACGCACACCTTTTACCACTTGCCAATATCTTTATTGAACCAGCTAAAATTCTTTTCCTGAATAACGCGATTAACCATGGTATTTTAACGCCAATCGGAACTGAACAAGTCGCAGCGACTGGTAAGTCAATTTTATTCTTACTTGAGGCAAACCCTGGACCAGGTCTTGGTCTCTTATTAGCATTCATGTTTTTTGGCAAAGGTTCAGCAAAAGCAACCGCACCTGGTGCTATCATCATCCATTTCTTGGGTGGTATACATGAAATATACTTTCCATATGTTATGATGAAACCTGCACTTTTCCTTGCAGTAATTGCAGGTGGTGTGACAGGGACATTTACGAACTCAATTCTAGGGTCCGCTTTGACATCTCCTGCATCACCTGGTTCTATTATTGCGATTGAGGCAATGGCACCAAAAGGTCTTTGGCCACATATCACTGTTTTATTAGGTGTCCTTGCGGCAGCGGCTGTCTCATTCTTAGTTTCTGCAATCATTCTAAAAAATGATAAATCAATGGTAGATGATACAGCACTCACCACCGCACAAGCTGATCTTGCTGCTAAAAAAGCAGTTGCTAAAGGGCAAGCACAAACATCATCTGTAGTTGTACCACTTAGCAATCTGGGCAATATTAAACACATCATATTTGCCTGCGACGCAGGCATGGGCTCTTCAGCGATGGGAGCGTCTATCCTTCGTGATAAGGTCAAAAAAGCTGGGCTCAGTATTGATGTGACCAATCGGGCGATTTCCAACTTATCTGATGCGGCAGATACCTTGGTCGTGACACAAGAAGAGTTGGCGCCGCGTGCAGCGCAAATGGCACCAAGTTCAACAAGAGTTGCGGTGTCTAATTTCTTAAATTCGCCCAAATATGATGACATTATCGAAAGTTTGACTGGTAGCACAAGTGCAGCGCAAACACCAGTTGCACAAGCGGTTTCTGAAGTGGATGACGAGATTGACTTGAATCTGATTGATGAGGTTGTCTTCGCACACGATGCAACATCTGTCGGTAGCGCGACTATGGGTAAAGAAACGATCCTAGCGATTTTCAGAAATCATGATGTGAAGATTCCGGTTTCAGATGTCGAGTTTCTAGCACTCGCAGCCTATAATGCACCGAATATTGTCGTTGTGACGACAAAGGACAATACTGAAATTGCAAAGCATCATGCACCTAACGCGCAACATCTCAGCGTTGACAGTTTGATAACAACACCTGAGTATGATAAAATGGTAGCACGAATGAAGAAATAGTCAGAAAAATCTAAAAATGTAAGACCCGCAAGTCGGGTTTTTGTGGTCTCTATCTAGAGTGCAATTTAATTACGATTTCAGATATTAAAGGAGGCGTCATGCTCGTTACGAAACGAGAACAGCAGATTATCGATGAAATTGTCAAGAAAGGACAAGTCAGCATTGCTGAGCTACTTGATGTTGTCGGTGTGAGTCGTAGAACGCTTTACAGAGACTTACAAAATTTGCAAGATTTTCTGCCCAATTATCAAGTCAGCCTAATCAAAATTGACCAATTTTACAGCCTTAAAGGTGAGTTATCTAACTTAACCGATAAGCGCGTGGTGGAGGATTATACACAAAATGAGCGTCATTTTATGGAATTAATTATGTTGATTTTCGAGCAGGCTAAGTTGGCAGACTTCATAACACACTTTGCTATTAGCCAGCCGACAGCTACAAACGATTTGAAAATTATCGAAAAAAATCTGACTTTCGCTGGCAATGGTCTTGTGCGAGAGGGAGGATTAGAAGTCGTTGCAAGCGAGTATAGTAAACGAACGCTCCTCGTATCTTCTCTCGTTAGCAACTTGTCAACGCGTGATATTTTTAATTTTAATGACGCTATCTATCAAGAAAATAAAGTTGTTCAGCTTTTTCAAAAAGCGTATTTTGAGAGTGTTACGATTGCTTTCAAACGCTCAAAGATTAGCAATATTTCAGACCGCACGCAAGGGATTTTAAGACTGTTTTTCGTTGTAACATTAGAGCGATTGGGACAGCAACATCTGATTGAAAATCATTATCAGTTTAGACCGTCGAAAAAAGCTTTGGATTTTGTGACCGAAATTGTTCAAAACTTGCCTGATTTTCGAGTGAATCTTCCAGAAATTATGTATCTATCTCATATGGTAGATGTCTTGCACTTTGATAAAGGTGGGAACATCCTATTTAATGAAAAATATGATACGAGTTTTTCTTATAAAGTTCGCCAGTTCATTGAAAATGTTAGTGTAACCACTGGTCTTAATTTCAGTAGAGATGAGAAAATTTTTACCTTGTTAAATATGCATTTGCGCAGTAGTTTTATTCTACCTCAGCTTTTTTCGGATGATAAAAATGATTTGATCATTCGTGTCCAAGAAGAACATGCACGTTTATTTAAGGTGATTAATCGTTGCCTAGCTGATGTTTTTGATAAGAAATTTTCTAAGCATGAAGTGGCTTTAATTACACTCCATTTTTTAGCGACATTGGAGCGTTCTAGTCGTGTTTTCCCGATGACGGCACTTCTGATTACCAGTCGCGGGCGTGTGTCAATGGCTATTCTCGCACGTAATCTGCAGACTCAGTTTCCTTTCATCACATCAATTAAGATTATTCAAGTCAGTCAGATGCATCAGGAAGATTTATCGCATTTTGATCTGATTTTTACGACTGAAAAAATTGAAGATGATACGAAAGAATTGTCATCTGAGTTATTCATCCAACTGAGTTCAAATATCGGATTGTCCAATGTTTCAGGCATTGCGCGTGACATTCGTAAGTTGAGAGCAAAGCGGACACCACGCCAGCAAAATGATGCAACGATGGAAAATCCACTTGATTTTCAAGATTTCTTTTTGAAAAGTCAGGTCATTTTACAGAACTTTAGTATTTCTGAACTGACTAATATTGCTGATTTTAACGAAACAATTTATGATCTCATGCGTGCTGATAATTTAATTGATTGGGAGTTGCTAGAACGTTTTAAAAGGACATCGTTTGGCATTCCCAAAACTAATTTGGTTTTGATTCATGGTATTTCCAAAGTTGTGCCACGCCCGGAATTTAAAATCTTTGATTTAACGCAAGAGATTGAAGTGATAGGTATGGATAAAGAGCCTATGATGGCTAATAGGATTTTATTTTTGACAGCACCACAATCTATTGATGAGATTTATAACTATATCATGGGTAAAATCTCAAGTTCTATCATCGAAAATACCCTTTACACGACGATTTATAGCTCGGGTAATTATGATATCGTCTATGAACTATTGAGTAAAATTATTAGTGAAAGTTTTACTAAATATACGACAGAAGAGCAATAAATTGCTTAACACTCTACTAAGCCTTGTCACATTTTTTTGTGACAAGGCTTTTATTTACGCTTATGTAGAAAGCGGTTACAATTAAAGTATCAAGAGGGAAATTAAAGGGAAAGACTTTGAGCAGATCCCTCACTTGGCAGGGTTACAAATGGAATGTCAAGTTTCAAGTTTTCATAAAGTGAAGGCGCAGAAAGAGGTAAAAATGAAGATACAAACGAATTTAATTAAGTTAGGTCAAGTCTTTGAAACACAAGAGGAGGCGATTGTGTTTTGTGGGGAACAATTACTAGCAGGAGGTTATGTCACCGCGGATTATATTCCTGCTATGATAGAGCGCAACCGCGAACTTTCGGTTTATATGGGAAATTTTATTGCGATTCCTCATGGAACGGACGCTGCTAAGAAAGAAGTTTTAAAAACTGGGATTACCATTGTTCAAGTGCCACGTGGTGTGAACTTTGGAAATGATGCAGATTCAAAAATTGCGACGATGCTTTTTGGTATCGCTGGTGTCGGTAATGAACACTTAGATTTGATTCAGAAGATTTCGATTTTCTGTGCAGATGTTGATAATGTTGTCAAACTAGCGGATGCCCAAACGGCAGAGGAAATCGCAGACTTACTTAATTCAGTAGAAGTTTAAGTTGTAGCAAAGGAACTAAAAGTCTAGGAAATTTAGAATGACTGAAGAGTTGTTTTATTTAAACGTTAACTTGTGAAAATATTCACTATTTAGAAGGGGTATAACATGAAAAAAGCAGTACATTTTGGTGCAGGAAATATTGGACGAGGTTTTATCGGAGAAATTTTACACAAGAATGATTTCGAGGTTGTGTTTGTCGATGTCAATGAAACGATTATTAATGCTCTAAATGAACGTGGTAACTATGAAATAGAGCTGGCAGAGGATGCAGAGACACGAATTCCGATTCATCATGTCTCTGGTCTTAACAATGCTAAACAACCAGAGGCAGTCATTGAGGCTATTAAAAATGCTAATATCGTGACAACAGCTATTGGTCCTAATATCCTACCTTTTATCGCAGAACTCATCGCTAAGGGCATTCAAGCACGTCAAGCTGCTAAGATTATGGCACCGCTAGATTTCATCGCCTGTGAAAACATGATAGGTGGCTCAGAATTTTTGAAATCTAAGGTTGATGCCTTTCTGACAGAAGAAAATAAAGCATACGCTACTACTTATATTGGATTTCCAAATGCTGCAGTTGATCGAATTGTACCCGGTCAAACTCATGCAGATCCATTATTCGTCGTCGTAGAACCCTTTAGCGAATGGGTTATCGATCAAAGTCAAATCCGCAATACTTTGATACATTTGAATGGCGTCCATTATGCGACGGATTTAGAGCCTTTCATCGAGCGTAAGCTTTTCTCAGTTAATACGGGACATGCGACAGTTGCTTATAATGGTTTTTACTATGGTAGTGAAACGATAGATGGTGCTTTAAAGGATGAGCGTGTGATGTCTGCGCTCTTACAAACGCAAGAAGAAACGCGTGAGCTTTTGCTGGCCAAATGGGATTTGTTCAACGAAGCGGAGCTTAGCGCTTATCACGAGAAAATTCGGGGCCGTTTTGTTAATCCCCATTTATCTGATGATATCTCTCGTGTTGCTCGTACACCTATTCGCAAATTAGGTTACGATGAACGGTTCATTCGTCCTATTCGAGAATTAAATGACCGGAATCTGTCCTTTGCAACACATCTGGCAACAGTTGCGAAGATTTTCAAATATACAGATGAGTCAGATGCCCAAGCAGTTGAACTTCAAAAACGTTTGGCGACAGAAGACTTAATTGAGGTGATTAAATCTGTCACTGGGCTTACAGATATCAAGTTAGTGACAGCAATTAAAGAGGCAGTTGTGGCACTGTAATGTGGGTGCTACTAAAAAATCTCGTTAATGCGAGATTTTTTAGTAAATTTTCTGTAGATTTTCAGCTATATCGCACTTTATTGTGAATATTCTCGCTTTTTATGTTAAAATAATAGTGCATGGATTTTATCTTGATGCAAGTCAAGTATAGTTCCAAATAATAAAATTTTAGAGGTGGACTCATGTCACGTAAACCGATTATCGCTGGTAACTGGAAAATGAATAAAACTTTGGCTGAAGCACAAGCTTTCGCTGAGGCAGTAAAAGGTAAAGCACCATCTGCTGACCTTGTGGATACTGTTATTGGTAGCCCAGCATTGTTCCTTGCACCGCTTGCTTACAACTTGAAAGATGACGTTATCCAATTGGCTGCACAAAATTCATATTTTGAAAATGCAGGAGCTTTCACTGGTGAAAACTCTCCAGCAGCAATCGCTGACCTTGGTATCGAATACATCATCATCGGTCATTCTGAACGTCGTGAATACTTCCACGAAACTGATGAAGACATCAATAAAAAAGCGAAAGCTATTATCGCAAATGGTGTGACACCAATCATCTGTTGTGGTGAAACGCTTGAAACTTATGAAGCTGGTAAAACAGCTGAATGGGTTGAAGGTCAAATCACTGCAGCTTTGAAAGATCTTACACCTGAACAAGTTTCTAACCTTGTTATTGCTTACGAACCAATCTGGGCAATCGGTACTGGTAAATCAGCTGATGCTAACACTGCTGATGAAACTTGTGGTGTTGTTCGTGCAACAGTTGAAAAACTTTACGGTAAAGCAGTTTCTGAAGCTGTTCGTATCCAATACGGTGGTTCAGTTAAACCTGAAAACGTTGCGGAATACATGAGCAAAGTAAACGTCGACGGCGCGCTTGTTGGTGGTGCATCACTTGAAGCTGATAGCTTCTTGGCACTTTTGGACTTCGTTAAATAATTTATATGAAAAGTCTCGGGTTTCCGAGACTTTTTTTGTTTGTTGTCAAATAGATGTTGATAGATTTTAAGATTGATTGGATAGAGAAAATCTTTAGAAAGCAAAAAAAATAAGCCTTGTGGCTTATTTCTTTATAATCCGTAGGAATGTTTTGATTGCTTTTTTTGAAACTTTCAACATCGTAAGAGATAATGCAATCGATAGTAATACGCTCAAGAAACTTGACATAACTGTCGAGAGTATGGCGCAACTAAAAATCATGAAGATTGAAAATACAGCAATATTGAAGAAAAAGGCAATCTCGTTAAATCTTTCAGCCATCATCTTGTCATATGATGCCTTTTCTTCTCTGTAATAGTCGCGCGTAGGCGCTTGCCAGTAATTTAAATCCTCATCGTCTTTAGGTGCTTCCATACTGTCTCCCTTATCGTACTTCCTTATGATACCACGCTAAGACAAAAATACACTTTACAATTAAGTTAAAATATTACATAATGGTTACGAAATCGTGTTATCCATAAATTTTCTGTTTATTTATAAATAAATGATAAAAATTTCTCTGTTTTTTGGATAAAAAATATCAGACGAAAATGTCTTTTCTTGTTATAATAAATTTATGACTAAGAAAATAAAGATAACTGCAACAGCAGAAAATCTCGAACAAGCTAAAGCATTACTTGATTTGGGGATTGACACGCTCTATATTGGAGAAAGTGAGTACGCCCTTCGCTTACCAAATACTTTCACTTGGAATGAAATCCGTGACATCACAGAACTGGCACACGCAGTAGGAGCGCAAGTAACAGTAGCAGTTAATGCGATTATGCACCCTGAAAAAATGGCAGCAATCAAGCCTTATCTTGATTTTTTACAAACGATCAAAGTCGATCAAATTGCGGTTGGTGATACTGGTGTGATTTTTGTCTTGAATCGTGATAAATATCAGCTTCCTTATATCTATGATGCCTCGACTATGGTAACAAGTAGTCGCCAAGTGAATTTTTGGGGACAACAAGGCGCTATTGGTGCTGTCCTATCACGTGAGTTGCCAAAAGAAGAGTTGATTAGAATGGCTGAAAATCTCGATATTTTTGGTGAAATTTTGGTCTATGGCGCAACGATTATTCATCAATCTAAACGCCCACTTCTGGAAAACTACTATAATTTCATCAAAACTGATGAAGAAAAATCTAAAGCCAGAAATCTGTTTTTGAGCGAGCCTAAGGATGAAACAACGCACTATTCAATCTATGAAGATAGTCACGGTACGCACATTTTTGCTTCCGATGATGTTGACATGATGACCGAACTCGCTACCTTGTGTGATTTGGGTTATACCCACTGGAAGTTAGACGGCATCTACACGCCAGGTGACACTTTTGTTAAGATTGCTGAGCGTTTTATTCAAGCGAAAAAACTGCTAGAGGCAGGTGGGTTAACACCAATTCAAGCCTTTGTCCTAGACGAAGAAATTCGCAGCCTCCACCCGACAGGACGAACGCTTGGGCATGGTTTTTATGACTTGGATCCCGATGAGATTAAATAAGGTAATTGAGTTTCGACTCCTAGCTGGTGACAATTTCGTTGCCTCTATCCGTAGATTGAAAGCAGTGCTTTCAACTAGAAAAATAGATATTTTGTCCGCACGAACGTCGTTCGCTTACGACGAAATCCTAATTTGCATCTGCGATTACGCAATGCAGTGAAACGTTCTACGGAGCTGGTCAGTCATCTCAACACCTTGAATGATGAGAATGGAGAAAAAATGGAAAAAATGTCTGCAATTGGTGCATTTGAAGGGATTGACATCACAAATAGTAAGGCACTCGTTGACTTGAAGCTTGATAAACCAACGGCAAAAGATCGTGATTTATTGGTTGAAGTCACAGCTGTGTCCGTCAATCCCGTTGATTTCAAGGTTCGTCAAGGTTTAAAAAAGAGCGAAACACCTTGCGTGCTTGGCTGGGATGCTGTTGGCACAGTGGTTGAAATTGGCGAACAAGTCACCGATTTCAAACTAGGCGATAGGGTCTACTACGCAGGCGAGTTCAGTCGTAGTGGAAGTAACCAATCCTTTCAGTTGGTTGATGACCGCTTGGTCGCACTGGCACCTAGCAATTTGTCAGATGCCGAGGCTGCAGCTATGCCTTTGACTGCCTTGACAGCTTACGAACTCTTGTTTGAAAAAATGGGCTTCATACCCGCTGAAAATGCCAATCAGGGCAAAACACTCTTGATTATCAATGGTGCAGGTGGCGTAGGTTCTATCGCCATTCAACTGGCAAAATGGGCAGGTTTGACAGTCATTGCTACAGCGTCACGCCCTGAAACACTTGATCAAGTCAAAAAAATGGGTGCTGACGAAATTGTCAATCACCGGGAAAATTATGTTGACAGCATTCATCAACTAGGGTTTGAATTTGTGGACGGCATCGCTATTTTACATTCCACTGAGCGTCATTTTGGTCCTGCTGCAACATTAATTGCACCATTGGGACATATCGGATCAATTGTTGAGACTGATGACCTGTTACCATTGACAAATATCAAAAATAAAGCGGCTAGTTTCGACTGGGAATTTATGTTTGCCAAGGCGCAATACCGTGTTCAAATGGCAAGCCAAGGTGAAGCACTTGCGAGAATGGCTACTTTATTTGAACAAGGGAAATTGGTCAGCACCCTGAGCAAAACCTATGATGGCATCACAGCCGAAAACTTGCGATTAGCTCACGCTGACTTGGAACGCAATGCCACAATTGGCAAAATTGTTCTGACAGGCGGCTTTATTAAGTGAAATATATGTTATAATAAGAAAGTTAAAAAGTTTTGAAGTGCGACACACTTCTTTTCAAAATGATTTAAATATCTTACAATCTTGAAAATTGGAGAAAAAAATGTCTAGAAAATTGAAACGTCCTGAGGTACTTGCGCCTGCGGGTACTTTGGAGAAACTAAAAGTTGCCATTAGTTATGGTGCAGATGCCGTTTATATCGGTGGCGATGCTTATGGCTTACGTTCACGAGCTGGCAATTTCAGCTTTGATGAGATTCGCGAGGGTGTAGCTTTCGCATCAGCGCATGGTGCAAAAGTCTATGTTGCTGCTAATATGGTGACCCATGAGGGAAATGAAGTGGGCGCCGGGGAGTGGTTTCGAACGCTCCGTGATATCGGTATCTCAGCCGTTATCGTTAGTGATCCAGCACTGATTGCTATTGCAGCTAGTGAAGCACCAGGGTTACCTATTCATCTTTCTACGCAAGCAAGTGCAACTAACTATGAGACTTTGGAGTTTTGGAAAAATCTTGGTTTGGAACGGGTCGTTTTGGCGCGTGAAGTCTCTATGTCTGAATTAGCTGAAATTCGTCAACATACAGATGTTGAAATTGAAGCCTTTGTTCATGGCGCTATGTGTATCTCTTACTCTGGTCGCTGTGTGCTATCAAACTACATGAGTCATCGTGATGCCAATCGAGGAGGCTGTTCTCAGTCTTGCCGTTGGAAATATGATCTCTATGATATGCCTTTTGGTGTTGAACGTCGCTCAGTTCAAGGTGAGATTCCTGAGGATTTTTCAATGAGTGCTGTTGATATGAGTATGATTGAACATGTCCCAGATTTGATTGAAAATGGTGTCAACTCTTTTAAAATTGAGGGTCGGATGAAGTCAATTCACTACGTCTCAACTGTCAGCAACGTCTATAAAAAAGCAGTGGATGCCTATCTGGAAAGTCCAGAAACCTTTGAACAAATCAAACCTGCGCTTGTAGATGAACTTTGGAAAGTTGCCCAACGTGAGTTGGCAACTGGTTTTTATTACCAAACGCCAAGTGAAAATGAACAACTTTTTGGCGCTCGCAGGAAAATTCCGCAGTACAAATTTGTCGGTGAAGTTGTTGCTTTTGATGCCAAGACTATGACGGTAACCGTTCGTCAACGTAATGTGATTACAGAAGGTGATGAAATCGAATTTTACGGTCCAGGTTTCCGTCATGTCACAGCCACAGTAGAAAATCTTCGAAATGAAGACGGTGAACGGATTGACCGGGCACCCAATCCGATGGAGCTTTTAACTATGACCGTACCAACAGCGGTAGAACCAGGCGATATGATCCGTAAAAATGGGTCAGGCTTGATTAATTTGTATGAAAAAAATGGTGTAGCAAAAACGGTTAGAGTCTAGAAAAGTTAAAGCTAGTTTAAAAAAATTAGCTTTTTTATATAATTAGATATAAAATTTAAAAACATAAATCTGCTTGATATACTTTATTTATAAATGTCTTATTACTTAAAGCTAATAAATAGAGTTGCGTGATATGGCAGATATTATTGTTATTAAAGGGTATGAAGTCTTAGTTGGACTAGGTAATAATAGATCTATAATTTTTTATCATATAAGTTGAACTATACATCCTCTAAGATTGGAGATAGTGTTGAAGTTTATGGTAACAGTGACGATGTTATTGTAAGTAACGTACAATCTCAAGCTTTTTCAGTCCCTGACTATGGTCCTAATACTAAGCCCGTTTCAAAAATTGCATATGTCCTTTGAGCTTGGCTGGACGGAGAGTTGGGTGTGCACCGCTTTTCACGAGGTCAAGTTGGGCTAGGTGTTTTATATATCTTAACTTTAGGTGGTTGTGATATTGCTGCTCTTGTTGACGCTACTATTGCTTTGGTAAAACTGAGTAACTATGATGGACCTGATTTTATTTTGATTCAAAGGATGGTTCTTGGAAATAAATTATAGGTGCCCTTTTCGTTTGGTGACAAATATACCTTATCCATGCTGTGGTATGACACGCGCTTTTTGTAGTGTGTTACTAGGTCATTTTACAAAAGCGTTTACTTTCCATGCCTTATTTTGATTAGTGCCAGTTTTCTTTCTTATATTAGTTTTATACTTATTCAAGAAGAAGCAGTCTTATTTAAAGCTACTCTTGAGTATGGGGGCATCAATTTTTTATATTATTTATACGCCTGTTTATGGGCTTTCCACAAGATTTTTAAGCAAATAATCCAGCATCTCATTCAGTTAAAAGCGAGTTTTATCGCTTTTTTTGATATAATCAAAATAGATTAAAATTTCTAGACTATCGGGAAAATGAGTGGAGAAAAATGATCACAAACAACATCTCAAAAGACAGATTAACCGGTAAGAAAATAGGGGTCTATTTTGGCACCTTCGCACCGCTACATACGGGACATCAGCAACAAATTTATAAAACTGCCGCTCTAAATGAGGGCGTTTTACTAATTGTCTCAGGATACGACGGTGACCGTGGTTCACAGATTGGACTACATTTGGAGAAAAGATTTCGTTATCTAAGGGAAGCCTTTAATGATGAACCCGTGGTTAAAGTGGCAAAACTTGACGAGAATGGTATTCCTGAGATACCATATGGCTGGGATGACTGGACTGATCGCCTGTTTGAGTTGATTCATGCCAACACTACATCTGAAAATCTTGAGGTCACTTTTTACGTTGGTGAAGCGGATTACGTCACTGAATTGGGCAAGCGTTTTCCCAAAAACGATGGTAATACCTATGCAGTCGAAATAGCTGATCGCAAGGATATCCAGATTTCTGCCACCATGATTCGGCAAAATCCACAAGCCTATTGGCAGGAAATCAATCGCGTTTTTCGTCGTCAGTTTTCAAAAGTTGTGACAATTATGGGCTCAGCCTCAACTGGCAAAACGACCCTAGTGCGTCGGCTTGCACGCTCGATTAATGCACCGTTTTCTGAAGAATATGCTAGAATTTATGAAGAACGAGCTAATCTTGATGATAATGAGCTGGGGATGGATGACTATGCCCGATTGATTACAGGTCAGTATGATGCGAATTCACACGAAATCAATTCACCAGCAAACCAAGGCATTGTTTTTCTTGATACGGATGCCATTGTGACGCGTGTTTATGCCAAACTATACTTGAGCAAGGCGGAGCAAGAACAGCTTGAACCCTTGTTCCAACAAACAATTCGCAATGAGCAGATGGATTTGATTTTGGTTATTCCGCCGATTACAACCTATGTCAATGATGGTTTTCGAAATATGGCGTGGGAGTCATCTAGGCAAGCTTTTCATGACGAGTTAATGCGCCAGCTAGCCGAGTTTGATTTAATGGATAAAGTTGTTTTGCTTGATGATACAGGTGATGGTCGCGACCAAGGTGGTTATCTCAGTCGTTATCATCATGCGATTGATGCTGTTAAAGCACGAACTGGTATCGAAATAAAATGCCTAGAATTTTAAAATTCTAGGCGTTTTTTTGATTTATGATTGATTTTTTGACATTTTCTGGCACAAAGGTGACTTTTTTGATTTTGCTCAAAAGAATAATCCGAATTTGATTGGATTGTAGATCCTTCATGACAACTTGCCGCTCAGTGATACTCGAGATGCTGCCAGTGAAACTAATAAGGCTACCATTTTTTTCATTAAAATGAAGATGAACGGCATGATTAAAGGAGTGGGCAAGTTCGAGATTGGCCAGAACTTCAAGATCAATTTTGGTATAATCCTGTTTTTGATGCACAGACTTCCCTGAAAAGAAGTTGTGAATTCCTTTAAAAAAATTTTTCATACAAAAATTATAACATATTTTGAGATAAATTGGTCTAGATTTCGTATAATAAGATATAGGGAAAAATAAAGGAGTTAAAGATAGAAAATGAGCGAATTTAAATTTGAAATTGAAGAACACTTGATTGTCTTGTCTGAAAACGAAAAGGGCTGGAAAAAAGAGTTGACGCGTGTTTCTTGGAACGGTGCACCTGCTAAATTTGACATCCGTCAATGGTCACCAGATTACACAAAAATGGGTAAGGGTGTCACTTTAACCAATGAAGAGTTTCAAAAATTAGTGGATGAACTCAAGAAGTAAAAAAATATCGTCAGATGATTGAAATCTGACGATATTTTTAATTGGTAAAGATGACGAAAACCATACAAATATAAAGCAGTAAGGTCATAAAGAAGGTCACTCTCCAGAAAAAATGTAGGAATTTTTTTGCACTAAATTCTCGATAATAAAATAAATCAAGTAGAAGCAAGATAAGCGCCAAAGTTGAGACAAGCAGTAAGAAATAAGGTAGGATACTCACATGCGTCACCTGGCGTGAAAAATAATGGAGACCGAAAATCAAGAAAAAAGTCGCGACATCGGGTACATTAAACGGCAGATGTTTTCTAATTTTGAAAAAGTTAAAAAAGACAGCGATGAGCGTAAATATTATTATCGGATAAAGCGTAATCAATAGTTTCATGAGCATATGACTATTTTAACTTTTTTAACTTGAAAATACAACTCGACAGCAGTTTACTCGTTTATGCTTAAATCTTGAAAAAGATAGGCTAAGCTTTTTCGGTCAGTTCTGTTTTTTCAATTTTCTCAGCTTGTTTGGCAGGGGTAACCGCGAAATAAGGATGTGTCTTTAAAGCACGACGAAGTGCATAACCGATGAACGCTGCCAGAATTGCTTTAACAATACCAGGAATAATGAAAGGCAGGAAACCAGACTTAAAAGCAACTTGAAGTGATAGACGTGCGACAAGTGATAACCAAATCGTGCCCAATGCCAAACACCAGGCAGCACCGATAATGTTGGCTACGCTATATAAAATTAATTTACCACGTGCGCTTTTCACCATAAGAGCAGTTTGACCCAATAGTGAAACTTGTTGGGATTGGAGTAAGAAACCAATCAAAAATCCTCCTGTTGGTCCAAGAATCACACCAAAACCTGCAGCACCTCCAGCAAAAACTGGGATACCAATAGCACCAAGGATGAGATAGAGACAAATCGCTAAAATACTATCTAATGGTTTTAATAGCGTTGCAATAATGCCTACTGCAAGGGTTTGAAGTGTGAGGGGCACAAGTGGTAGTGGAATTGTTAACTGACTTGCGACTGCAAGAAATGCCGTTGCAATGGCAATAATCGCTAAGCGTTGTACTTTATTAGTTGTCATGTTTCTTTGTTTGATGTCCTGAAACGCTTAGCGTTTTAGGAAACTTTCCTTTCTGTATTGTCACATCGTGAACTCTTAAAACTTGACCTTACGAGTTGTTTGGGTCAAGCGGGGGGAATTGTGAACGAATATCCGCTCAAAGTCTCTAAAATAGCTCGGTTGTTTGTAAACCCAAAATACTTTTTAAGTATACAACAAAAAATGAGACTTTGCAAATGCATTTATCGCAGAAAAAGCAACCATCAGGTCGCTTTCATTCTTTATTCTGAAATATCAGCAAAATTTGCATGAACAAAATCGGCTAAAAGCTGAGGTTGAAGTTGAATACTGCGACCTACTTCACCAGCAGAGACAATCATGAAGTCTTTGTTGAGCGCAACTTCGTCAATAAAAATCGGAAAAGCATGCTTTTGACGGATACCGACAGGATTGTTAGCGCCGTGGATATAACCCGTTGTTTTTTGCAAATCTTTTTGAGGGATCATGCTGACTTTTTTATTACCGGAAACTTTAGCCAGTTTTTTCTCAGATAGATGCTGCGTTAGCGGGATGATACCGATCACCGGTCCATTGTTGCCTGTTAAAGCCAACGTTTTATAAATATCAGATTTAGAGATATTCTCTGGCAGATCATCTTTTAAAGCATTTAAGGCTAGCGGATCATGGGCAATCCCTGCTTTATCCAAGATTTGTTCAACCAGGGTTTTCTTCAACTTTCCTTTTTTCATTTATAGCGCTCCTCAAGTTTGCTCATCCATAGGCCTAACCACAGCCCTAGAACCGTAAAAATGACCGCTAATACAAGGGTAAGCAGGTTACTTTCGTCATAGCTGATACTTTCAGCGCTCTGGTTGTTTGGCACGAGGATAAGGATGGTAGAGGCAGATACGATACCTAAAATGAAATGAAAGACCCGTGAATGGTGATGTTCAAGGAGATATTCCATACTTTTGGCAAAAAGTAGCACGGCAAGGATACCACCAATTGTAATCGGTAGGAAAACATTGAGTAAATCAAAGTTTTTGAATCCGATTAACATCGGTGAGTAGAGTCCTAAAATCAAAAGGAGATTGGAAGGCGAAAGACCTGGAATTAAGACACCTAAAGCAATCAGAGCACCAGCTAAGATGAAAGTTACAAAATTGGCAGGCAGTGTGCCGAAGATATAGGGCATGCGATATAAAATGACAAGACTAGCAACAAATGTGCCAATCAACCAAGACCAGTCGATTTTATCGCGCTGTGACTGACTTTCTGCCTCTTGCCACAAGGCGGGTAAGCTCCCAACAATAGCGCCCGCAAAACCCCAGAGGACGATAACTTGATAATGAGCTAACAAGAATTCAAGCGGTCGTGATAGGAGTCCAATCCCTAAAATGCCACCAATCCCGACAGGCAGGAAATAGAAAAAATCTGCCTTGAAGTTGCGACGAATGTGTGCGAGAAAGGATAACATCCGCTCGTAAATTCCTAAGATTGCTGCGAGGACACCACCCGAAACACCTGGTAAAATGAAACCGAGAGCGATGATCACCCCTTTGATTAGTCTAATAAGCCATGACATGTTTAGTTTAACCACCTTATATTTTGTTTGTATGCTTTCATTATATCAAATATATCAAAATATAAAAAATGTGCATCAAAAAAGCGCCTGAACAGCGCTTTCGATTAATGTACTCGTTTAACTAAAAATTGATACACTTTTGATTATTTTCTGTCGCTTCGTCCTTCGTCGTTAATAAGTCTCGACGTACATCTGTACACCGTCAACTTATTACCTAACATTAACAGAAAAATAAGTCAAAAGTTGAGTATTTATTTTTCTGTTAAAACATTATAATTGAATAATTTAGGATAGGCTTTCTTAACCGCAATGAGAATGATAATTGCAGCAAGGGCTGTCATGATACCACTCACACCGTTGATAATTAAAGAATAGCTGACAGCTCCCCAGCCTTTCCAGGCGTAGTCACTCCAGAAGATGACACCAGCGACGAAATGCCAGAAGTATTTGGCAAAGGCACTGATGATGACGGCAAGCACAATATAGCGATTTTTTCCTGTTTTAGCAAAAGGTTTCTGTGCTAGTCCTGCGAATCCCGCAAAAGTGAAAGCCAAGACGTACTCAATCAAAACTTGTGGGACGCTGAGGAAGTATACCTTTCCTAGAGCGAAATGAAGTAGTCCCCAGATGAGTCCAGTTATCAGCCCAACAAGTGTTCCGTGGCGTAGTGAAATCAAGACGATGAGTGTCGTCCCTAAGCTGATTTCAAACCAGGCGACTTGGAGCGGGATGAAAGAGAGCGCCATAGCCAATGCAGCGACAATCGCTACCTCAGCTAAGATGCGAATGCTGAATACTTGAGTTTGTGACATAAAAAAATCTCCTTATATTTCACAAGGAGGGGTCATCAGAAGTCATTCGATTGAGTCATCAAATTGACACATCCCTACGGCGGTATTAACCGCATCAGGTTCTGAGGGTAAATCTCAACCGCGATTGCGGTACCCCTTGTGTTTGTATTTTTTACAACATTAGTTTATCATGATACTAGTATAAATGCAAGCGGTATTTTTTGAAACTAGCAATATTATAGTTACAATGGCTAAGCAAAGAAGTTGAAAGTGGGGAAAATAGGATGAAAGTCGGAATTATTGGGATGGGACATGTCGGCGCGACACTAGCTTATACGCTTTGTCTACAAGGATTAGCTGATGAGCTAGTCTTGATTGATACAAATGAAATGAAGGTTCAAGCAGAGTATCTTGAATTATCAGATACCGTGCAAAATTTGAACCATCATGTTAAACTTATCAAAAATGATTATGCCGCTCTTGAAAATGCTGCAATCGTCGTTTTTTGTGCAGGAGATATTACTGTTTTGGAAACTGCGACAGACCGATTGGCAGAATTGCGCGTGACATCTAAAATTGTTGAAGATGTATCACCAAAATTAAAGGCATCTGGTTTTTCAGGTATCGTCATTTCAATTACCAATCCCTGCGATGTCATAGCCCTATATTTGGCAAATAGGACTGGCTTTGATAAAGCCAAGATTATCGGAAGTGGGACATTGATTGATACCAATCGTTTGAAACATCGAGCAGAACGCGATGATGTGCTAGTCATTGGAGAGCATGGTGAAAGCCAAGTCGCACTTAATGTGTCGAGTGACATTGAAAAATTGGCGACTGGTACAGGTTGGGAGATATATGCTGCTAAACACCATACCGCCTTTGGCATTTCATCAAGTGTGGCACGCATTATTCATGTTTTAAAAGCAGATACGAGAGAATTGTTACCAGTTTCATCTTATGATGAGACTGAAAATTGTTATTATGCGACATTAACAGAATTTAACTTGAAAGATGGTGTTTTACGACGTGTTTTACCATCATTAAATAACTCGGAAGCCAATCGATTAGCTCAGAGTATCCAAACTATCAAGAGAAATTATCAAGAGATTTGATATAGAAAAATTTGAAGTCTGTTATAAAATTTTGGTAAGACGAGGATAGTCAAGTTAGTGTTATACTAGTTTTAGTTAACTAATGAAATAACAAATTTTGGAGGAATGAAGATATGAAAAAATGGACTAAAGTTTTGGCGGCACTTGTTGCTGTTTTGGCAATTGGAACACTTGCAGCCTGTGGCGCTAAAAAAGATGGTGTTAAAACCTATGTTGTAGGTGTCGCAAGTGACCAACAAAAAGAAATCTGGGAAAAAGTCAGTGATTCTCTAAAAGATGACAAGATTAAAATTGATGTGAAATTATTTAGTGGCTATACTGAAGAAAATCCAGCACTTGCTGATGGGTCTCTTGACTTAAACAGTTTCCAACATGTGGCATATTTGAACAACTACAATAAAGAAAACAAAAAAGATCTAACTTATATCGGCTATACTTTGATTTCACCATTCGGTCTTTACTCTGAAAAAATTAAAGACCCGAAAGACTTGAAGGATGGCGATACAGTCGCAATTCCAAATGACCCGACAAATGGTGGTCGTGCACTTCAAGCGCTCGAAGCACTTAATATTATCAAACTTAAAAAAGATGCGCCTGATTCACCAGAGGTAAAAGATATCGAGGCTTACAACACTAAAATCGAGATTAAACCAATTCAAGCTGACCAATTGGTTGCGACGTTACCAGATGTGACAGCTGCCTTTATCAATACGAACTATGTGACTGACCAATTGCATACAACACCTAAAAAATCTGCGATTTATATCGATACAGATCACTTGGATAAAGTAAGTGACCTGTATAAAAATATCATCGCTGTTCGCAAAGAAGACAAAAATAAAGAAGACTTCAAGAAAATTGTCAAAGCTTATCAAACACCAGAAATTGCGAAATTGATTGAGAAAACAAACGACTACCCAGCTTGGGAAGGCGCAAAATAAGATGTGTAAAACCGTTACACCTTTATCGCTTAGGGCCTGAGTTTTATACTCAGGCTTTTTGCTGAGTTATTAATAGGGAATCATCTATCAAAAAGGGCGACAGATTGTCTGAGAAAATGGTAAAATAATGGATATGATAAATTTAAAAGATATTAGTGTAAAATTCACACAGAAAGATCGTGAAGTTGTTGCGGTTGACAATGTCTCACTGAAAGTCGACAAAGGGGATATCTACGGCATTGTCGGTTATTCAGGTGCGGGAAAATCAACGCTTGTTCGAGTTATTAATTTACTTCAAAAGCCAACGCAGGGTGACGTGAGTATTGAAGGAAAAAATCTGGTTGAATTATCCAATCGTGATTTGCGTGAAGAACGTAGAAAGATTGGGATGATTTTTCAACATTTTAATTTAATGGCATCACGGACGATCGCTGACAACGTTGCTTTTCCATTAAAAGGGTCAGGGTTGACCAAACATGAAATTGAAGTTAAAGTGTCACATTTGTTGGCGCTAGTTGGTATTCTAGATAAAAAAGACGCCTATCCGAGTCAATTATCAGGTGGCCAAAAGCAACGTGTTGCAATTGCACGTGCTTTGGCTAATGATCCCAAAATCTTGCTTTGCGATGAAGCAACGTCTGCACTTGACCCAAAGACAACGTTATCAATTCTAGAGTTGCTCCAAGAGGTGAACCATAAACTTGGCATTACCATTGTCATCATAACGCATGAAATGCAAGTGGTTAAGGAAATTTGTAATAAGGTGGCGGTCATGGAAAATGGTCGTGTGATTGAGCGTGGCGATGTGATTGACATTTTCAATGAACCTAAAGCGGGTTTGACGCGAGATTTCATTAGAACGGCGACGCATGTCGAGCAGGCTGAGAAAAAATTACTGGCGCATACGGATCAACCTGTCTACGAACTTAAATTTTCAAATGCGACTGAACCAATCATTATCGAGCTTTACAAGCGGTTTGCTGTGACGGCAGATATTTTGTATGGGAATATTGAGTTTCTGCAAAATGTGCCGATTGGTACGATGATTGTGACGCTGGAGGGTGAGAGTGGTAAGCAACCTGATTTGGTGGCGATTACTAACTATTTAGCAGAACGACAAGTGCGAATTTCTGAAATTAAACGCTCAGAAGAAAAAGAAACAGAGGTACCAAATGATTAATCAACTTTTTCCAAATGCTGCCGATTTGTGGCCTGATTTTTGGACGGCGACGCTTGAAACTTTGCAGATGACTTTTATCACGGGCGTGATTGCGGGGATTTTGGGCTTGATTTTAGGTGTCATTTTGTTGATGACTGATGAAGGTGGCCTGACGCCACAACGTTTGATTTATACGATTTTGGATAAGATTGTCAATATTGGTCGTTCTATCCCTTTTATCATTTTATTAGCTGTGATTATGCCAGTGACGCGTTTAATTGTGGGGACTTCTGTTGGGACTGCAGCAGTAACAGTACCATTGGTGTTAGGTACAATTCCGTTTTTTGCTCGTCAGATTCAAAATGCCTTGCTTGAAGTTGATCCGGGTGTTGTGGAAGCAGCGCGTGCGATGGGCGTCGGAAATTTCGGCATTATTTACCGTGTCTATTTAAAAGAAGGTTTAGTGTCGATTATTCGGGCGTCGAGCTTTACGGTGATTAATTTGATTGGTTTGACAGCAATGGCTGGCACTGTCGGTGGTGGCGGACTAGGCTCAATGGCTTTGCAACAAGGCTACCAGCGTGGTCGTGGTGATGTGACTTTCTTATCCCTTATTTTTGTTTTGGTGATCGTTTTCATCAGTCAAGTACTTGGTAATTTAGGTGTTAAAGCAGCCTCAAAAGGTCGCTGATTTTAAAGAATATTAATCCTATCGAATTAGTAAAGCCTTTGAGTGAGCGCAGTTCGCATATGCCCCCGCTTGGACGAAGCGTCACGTAGGTCAAATTTCAAGATGTCACGAAGAAAATCGTAGAAAGTCTTAGTGGGCATCATTCATAAAGATAAATCGTAGAAAGAGGTGTTGCTATGGCAAAATACGACCAAAAGGAACTCAAGAAACGCTTGACCCAGGAAGAATATGCTGTCACACAAGAATCAGCAACTGAGAGACCATTTACTGGTAAATATGATAATTGGTGGCAAGATGGCATTTTTGTCGATGTTGTTTCGGGGAAACCTTTATTTTCATCAACAGATAAATTTGATGCAGGCTGTGGCTGGCCAGCATTCAGTAAGCCAATTGATACAATGGAAATTATTGAAAAATTAGACCGTTCAATTATTGGGAGAGATAGAACTGAGGTTCGTTCGGCTGATGCAGATTCTCACCTTGGACACGTTTTTGAAGATGGTCCCCAAGAAACAGGTGGTCTGCGCTATTGTATTAATTCAGCAGCACTACGTTTTATTCCAAAAGCAGATTTGGTTCAGGCTGGGTATCCAGAATATCTTGCGTTATTCGTAGATTAACCAGTATAGTGCTTGCCTACCTATTTTTGATAGCTTTGTAAAATGAACTGAATGTCTTGTCAAAAATACGAATTTATAATACAATGAAAATATGTAAGGTCTGTTGACATTGTGCATCGGGAAATAGATTTAAGAAGGAGGTTCCATGGAGAATAATATTAAAAAATTGCGCAAGGCGATGAAATTTTCTCAGGAAGACTTGGCACGTCTGACGCATTCCACTCGACAGTCAATTAATGCTGTGGAAAATAATAAGTATGACCCGTCTTTAGACTTGGCTTTCAAAATTGCCAAAGCTTTAGATGTTGAAGTTGATGATATCTTTATCAAGAAGACCAAGTCTGATGAAGCAGATTTCGAACTTTGGTGCGAAAAGTATAGCTGTGAATTGTGGCAAAACCAGAAACAAAAACCTTCTGTTTCTTAATATAAGTTGAAGGGACTCTAGTAGATGAAAGAAGTTGATATTTGTACTTATGCAGAGACGTTTCCAGAGGCTCATACTGATTATAAAGCAGAGTGGGGCGCGACTCGTTTACTACTAGATGATAAAATGTTTGGCATGCTAGGACAAGATAAATCAGGGAAACGAATTTTAACGGTTAAGTTGAGACCCGAAGATGGTGAATTACTGCGAGAGCAATATGCTGAAATCGTACCGGGTTACTACATGAATAAGGTACATTGGAATTCAATTGATCTCGCGGGTCAAGTTCCCGATGAGACAATTAAAGCTATGATACAGAACGCTTACCAGTTGATTTTACAAGGAATGACCAAGAAAAGACAAAGAGAAATCAATGAGTTAGTATCGGATTCGACTATAAGCTAGGCCTTGTAAAGGGTAGAGTCAGCTGATAAATAAGCAAAAAAAGTGTATAATGTATGTTATACACTTTTTATTGGAGTAAAAATGAACATTAAGCAATTAAGATATGTCGTCGCAATCGCTAATACAGGTACTTTTCGGGAGGCAAGTGAGCAACTCTATGTCAGCCAACCATCAATGTCTATCGCTGTTAAGGATCTTGAAACTGAGCTAGGGTTTAAGATTTTTGAGCGCCTTAACACTGGCGTAAGTTTGACGATTTCTGGGGAGCGTTTTTACGAGCAAGCTCAGAGTGTTTTACGCGATTTTGACACTTTTGAGGCTAAGTATCTAGCGCCGACGACAATGCAACATAGCTTTTCAGTTGCCAGTCAGCATTATGATTTCTTAGCGCCAGTTTCAGTTGAGTTTTCTGAAAAAAATCCTGAGATCAAAAATATTAGATTATTTGAATCAACAACTTATAACATCTTGAGTGAGGTATCAGATGGTCTGTCTGATGTCGGCATTGCTTACTTAAATAATCACAACCGTTTAGGCATCACTCGGATGCTAGATAAGTTGGATCTTGAGTTTGAAGAGTTGATGACTTTTAAAACGCATATCTATTTGCGCCAATCTCATCCTCTAGCCAATAAAGAGTTTGTGACCAATGATGATTTGAGACATTTAAGTCGGGCTCGATTTACGCAAGAAAATGAACAATTTCTCTATTATTCAGAAGACTTGGTTGAAACCTTTGAAAATACTAAGATATATAATGTGACAGACCGAGCATCACTTAATGGTATATTAGAGCGTACAGATGCGTATGCCACAGGTTCAGGCTTTATTGATAAGGAAAGTGTCCATGGTATTCGAGTGATTCCTTTGGAAGATGGCAATGCCAATACCTTAATTTTTATCAGGAAAAAAGGTCAAGTCTTATCAGAAGTTGCTAAATCCTATAAACGCAGTCTAGAAAACTATTTTGAGCAGAATAAGTTTTGAGATAAATCTTGAAAAAATCATGAAAATGCACGTAAAAATAGTGGTAAATCAATCAAAAATAGTGTAGAATAATAGGGTATTGTTTTAAAATCATTTGAGTTTTGCGTTTTGCAGATTGACTGATGGGCTGACGAATCGTCGTCATTTGTTGATATCATAACAAAAACAAAACTTAATATCTTACAGGAGAAATTAAAAACATGGTAAAATTAGTATTCGCACGCCACGGCTTGTCTGAATGGAACGAAAAGAACCTCTTTACTGGTTGGGCTGACGTTGATCTTGCTGAGCAAGGTGTTGCAGAAGCGAAAAAAGCTGGTGAGTTGATTAAAAAAGCTGGTATCGAATTTGATATTGCTTTCACGTCAGTTCTCAAACGTGCGATCAAAACAACTAACTATGTCCTTGAATATTCTGACCAACTTTGGGTACCAGTTGAAAAGTCTTGGCGTTTAAACGAGCGTCATTACGGTGCTTTGACAGGTCTTAACAAAGCTGATGCAGCTGTTCAATACGGTGATGATCAAGTACTTATCTGGCGTCGTTCATACAATGTGAGCCCAGATCCGATGGCTCATGATGCTGAATTTTCTTCACATGGTGACCGTCGTTATTCACACCTTGAAGATTCAATTGTACCGGATGCTGAAAACCTTGAGTTGACACTTGAACGTGCCTTGCCTTTCTGGGAAGACCAAATTGCGCCAGCACTTAAAGATGGCAAAAACGTTTTCGTTGGTGCACACGGTAACTCAATTCGTGCCCTTGTGAAACACATCAACAAAATGAGCGCTGATGAAATCTTGAAATTCGAAATTCCAAACTTCCCACCATTGGTATTCGAATTTGACGATAACTTGAATAAAACAGCTCAATATTATTTGGAAGAAAAATAAAAGAAATTAGACCACTGCTTATGTAGTGGTTTTTTCTATACCTGAAAATGATAGTAGACGTGTAACAAGTACCCTATTTTGTCATATGTATAGCGAATGAGTTCCCTATCACTTGAGATAACTCTCATCTTTCTGGCATATGATTAGCATAAAAATGCATAAAAGTATCATAAAATAAAAAAATGAGGACAAAATGCCATTTTTTTCTTTTAAAAATGTATATTTTATGTTAAGATAACAAGTGTAGTGGTGCAAAGTGCATACTCATTTTTACTTGTAATCTTTAGTTGAGGGGCTTAGGAGATTAAATTTATAAGTGGTGAGGAGGGAAGTTGTGTTCAGTAAGGCATGACGTTTAGGAAGTAGATGTTGTAGATATATTCAAATACCTCAAAAGTTGTGTTCTGTTTTTTTAGGTACCCGAATATAATTAGCGCATCGATGATTTTAAAAAGAAAAAGAGGAACTTATGGGATTTTCAAAAAGTAAAAAAGCATTAGCAGCAGTGACAATCGCTACTGCATTGACTGGGGCAGCAGTTTTAGCGGCACCGACAGATTTTTCTGGGACACTTGTCGCACAAGCAGCAACACAAGGCATTGATTTTAGTCAAGCTGATGCAGCGCTTGCGAAGTATAACGCTTTGGCTGAATCGGATTACACAGCGACATCATGGGCAAACTTGAAAAAGTCTGACGCAACTGCCAAACAAGTTGAGACAATGATTAAGGAAATGAAAGCGCTAACGCCTGCGGAACTTTCTGCTAAAATCACTGAAAATGGATCAACCGAGGCTGAAATTCAAGGTGAACTCAATCAGTTTGCAAATGAACTCAATGATGTTATGACTAACGTCTTAGTCAAAAAATCAGAAGTCGCAAACATTAATTTAACAGGCATTAAGACAGCGCTTGCAAGATATAAAGCTTTGAAAGAATCTGATTATACACCAGAATCATGGGCAGCCTTTAAAGCGAGCTTAGTCGATGAAAACGGTGCACCATTTGATGTCAATGCTTATGAAGCAGATTTGACTGATTTTGAATCATTGACACCAGATGAAGTCGTTTACTTTTTAAGAATCACAGGGATGACTGCTACTCAAATGCAAGAGTCACTAGACCACGATGCAGCATTAATCAATGCAAGTATTGATTTATTAGTGGCAGGCGCAACAACGCAACCTACGGCGACAGTGGCTAAAAACTTGCCAACAACATCAGCGCCTAAAGGTGCGGTGGCTAAAACAAATGCGACACCTGTCGCAAAAGCGTCAACAGTAGCACCCCTTGCGCTTTTAACTGTTAGTGCCCTTTCAATGTTAGGGTCTGTTGCTTATAAAATTCGCAAAGCAGACTAATCAATAGGAGGTTTAAAAACTAAGTGACAGTTCTAGGTTGCTTGGTTTTTATTGTCTTCTACCATTTTATTTTATAGCATAATAATGGAAATGAAAAAGAAATGTAAAGTGGGATATAAATGTGAGACCTAAGCAGCTAGTAGAAACCATAAAAAAAGCGTCTAAAAAAACTAAAAATCGTGTGAGTACGATTGTATTAATTGTCGCTAGCTTGATGATGGTGTTAGCGATTTGGTGTCTTATTCCTGTTAATAAGGTTGAAAAATCCAAAACATCACATCCTCAAGCTGCGATTGATCGTCAGCTACTATCGGAATATTTGAAGGAAGCTAATGATTCCAAAGAACAGACCATATCGATGCAAGAAAGTATGCTTGATTTTGATGAGAGCCTAGATTTTATAGGTCAAGTCATTATTGACAAGGTTGGCTTGGATTTGCCGATTGTAAAAGGTAGAGGGAAAGAAGACGGCACCGGATTTGATAAGGCGGTATATGCTTGTACCAATAAAACAACTCAAAAATTAGGCGTGAATAATTATGTGCTATCTGCCCATAGTACCTATTTATCCGCAACAGAGTACTTCAGCCCGCTTTTAGTCAATGAAGATGGCAGTTTTGATATGAAACAGCCCATTGTATTGGAAAAACTGAAATTAAAAATCGGTGATGAGATTAAAGTTAATCAATCGGCTGAACAAATGGAATATCGATTTAAGATTACAAAACTCTTTATTGATGATGGGCAAGGTAATTTTAACACGACCTACCAGGCTATGGCGGATAAGGTTGGTCAAGCGCAACTCACTCTGTATACCTGTACTGATATTGATGGCGAGAATCGTTTGGTCATACAGGCTGACATTCTTGATAAAAGAAGTCTAAGCTCGTAACATCGAGTCAAGCAATTTGAATTGCCAACTTTTAGCAAGGTTGGCAGTTTTTTTTTAGACAAAAGTATCGTATAATGGTAAGTAATGAAATCAAAAAATAGTTCTCAAAACAATAAATCACCTAAAGTCTTAGAAAATCCTTCTAAGGCTATCTTAAAACGTATTAATGTCTTGTTTTTTCTTATATTTGCTTTATTCTTGATCTTGGTTGGTAGACTCTATCAGATGCAAATTGCTAATAAAGGCTTCTATGACAAGAAACTTGAGACATCGGGGTCTTTATCAACGGTTACTGAAGGGACAGCCCGGGGTCAAATCTATGATGCCAATGGTGTGCCTTTGGTAGCCAATCAAGCGGTACAGACGATTAATTTCACGCGTAGTAATATGATGACAGCAGAAGAAATGCGACAAGTTGCGATTAAGCTTGTCAGTGTGATTCCAGAGTCTGTCAAAACAGATACCTTGACTGAGCGTGATAAAAAGGATTTCTTCTTAGCTGATCCTGAAAATTTAGTTAAGGTTCAAGAGCGCGTACCGGCAAAAGAACGCATCAATTCTAAAACAGGCGAAAAATTGTCTGAGGGTGATCTCTATGCTAAATATGTCAAAAAAGTGACTAACGAAGAAATTGCTTATGATGCGGAGACAGAATTGGCTGCCAAACTATATAAGCGAATGAACGCTACGTCTAATTTTGCGACGACCATTATTGCGTCAGGAAATTTCACCGCTGAACAACAAGCGACCGTTGCTGAAAATGAGCGATCATTTAAAGGCGTTACAGTCGGTACGACTTGGGAGCGAGAGTATGCAGATTCGCCTTTGACCAGCATATTAGGGACTGTAACCAGTGAAAAAACAGGTATTCCGGCAGAAAGTCTGGATGACTATCTTAAAAAAGGTTATTCACGTAATGACCGTGTCGGTACTTCATACTTAGAAAAAGGCTATGAAGATGAACTTCACGGTACCAATGCTGTGAAACAAATTACGGTTGATAAAAATGGTAAAGTGACAGGTGAAAAAGTCCTGAAACAAGGCGAAAAAGGCAAAAACCTGAAATTGACCATTGATTCGAAATTCCAGCAAGGTGTCCAAGATATTTTGAAAAATAATTTTGCTGCCCTTCAAGCTGAAGGTTTTGGCGGTTATTCAGAGGGTGCTTACGCTGTGGTTATGAATCCCAGTACCGGTGCGATATATGCTCTGGGTGGCATTCAATACGACTTAAAAACAGGAGAAGTTTCAGATAATACGCTTGGTACAATTCAAAACGTCTTCACCCCAGGATCCGTAGTCAAAATGGGGACAATTTCTGCCGGTTGGCAAGCAGGTGTCTTATCTGGCAATCAGGTGCTGAATGATCAGCCCATTCAAATACAAGGGTCACAAGTGAAACAGTCTTGGTTTACTAATGGTGCATCAACGCCGATTTCGGCAGTTCAGGCATTAGAATATTCATCCAATACTTATATGATTCAGACGGCATTAGACATTTTAGGTCAGCCCTACCACCCCAATATGGCAATTTACACTTCAAAACTCGAAGATTCTTTTAAAAAATTCCGAAAAACTTATGGTGAATTTGGCTTAGGTGTTCCGACGGGCCTTGATATTCCAGGTGAGTCACCAGGTTTTAATGGGCCAGATGAAACAGCAGCCAATTACTTGGATGAAAGTTTCGGTCAATATGATAACTATACACCTTTGCAGTTAGCCCAATATGCAGCGACCATTGCCAATGACGGTAAGCGTGTTGCCCCTCATCTTGTGGAAGGTGTCTATGATAATAATACAGATGGTTCACTTGGCGCTCTGACTCGAAAAATTGAAACCAAAACACTGAATATGGTCGACATTTCACTCGAAAATATGAGCTTGCTCCAGCAAGGCATGTACCAAGTTACGCATGGTGGTAATATGGCAACTGGTAAAGATATCATGGTTAATGCGAGTGTGAATATTAATGCGAAAACCGGAACATCCGAGACGTATAAACTCGATGCCAATGGCAATCAAGTCTATCTGTCAGTGAATAATGTCGTGGCATATGCACCGTCTGAAAAACCACAAATCGCGATTGGTGTCATGGTACCTGATACGATTATCAAATCTAACGGTACAACGACGCATGCCAATCAAAACATCACACGAGATATTGTCAATCTCTATAATTCAATGTACGGTTTTAAATAAAACTTAAAAATGAAAGGCTCAAACATGGCTTATTATCCAGAACCAATTGCCAAGCTAATCGAGTCTTACGCAAAATTACCCGGTATTGGTCAAAAAACAGCAACACGTCTTGCTTTTTACACGATTGGGATGTCAGACGATGATGTCAATCAGTTTGCAGCCAATCTTTTGTCGGCTAAACGCGATCTCCACTTCTGTAGCATCTGCGGGAATCTGACGGATGCGGACCCTTGTAACATCTGCAGTGATGAATCGCGCGATCGAACGACTATTTTTGTGGTTGAGGAATCAAAGGATGTCCTTGCTATGGAAAAAATTCGGGAATATAATGGTCTCTACCATGTTCTGCATGGCACAATTAGTCCGATGAATGGTGTCAGCCCCGATGATATCAATGTTAAAACTTTAATTACGCGGTTGATTGATAGTCAGGTCGCGGAGGTGATTATTGCTACCAATGCGACAAGTGATGGTGAGGCGACTGCCATGTATTTGGCGCGCATCATTAAGCCCGCGGGGATTAAGGTGACGCGTCTGGCGCGTGGTCTTGCTGTTGGCAGTGATATTGAGTATGCTGATGAAGTCACACTCAGTAAGGCTGTCGAGAATCGGCAGGAGATTTAGAACTTGAAGAAAATGAAAGGCTCTCTCGGACGCTATGTTTGGGAGGGTATTTTAAATTTTCAATCAAGATGACTATCTATACTCATTTAATGATATAAAGCATACACTTTTGTCTGTTTTCTGTCACTTTATCGTTAAAAAGTCTTGACGTATCCCTAAACGCCTTTGCTGTCTTGACTCGAATTGATAAAAATAGCTCTAAAGTTGCTTATGCCTTATATAGTGAAACAAATATAGTTTGACAACTCGGACTGATGATAGAAACAATCCATAAATTTTATCAAATTGTACCATCGCTTTTGTGATATAATAAATTTGACTAGATTATTTCAAGGAGACAAGATGTCAAAACAAAGTTTGATTTTATTATATGGCGGTCGTAGTGCTGAGCGTGAAGTATCGGTATTATCAGCGGAGAGTGTGATGTTTGCGGTTAACTACGACAAGTTCGTGGTGAAGACGTTTTTTATCACGCAAACTGGTGAGTTTATCAAAACGCAAGTTTTCACTGAGACGCCTGTTCAGGGAACGAAGTTAATGACCAACGCGACAATTGTTGCGGCCGATATCGTGTCACCTGCTAGTATCTATGAAGCAGGAGCTGTTGTTTTTCCTGTTCTTCACGGTCCTATGGGAGAAGATGGCTCCATTCAAGGTTTTCTTGAAGTGCTTAAAATGCCGTATGTTGGGCCGAATATCACTTCAGCTAGTGTGACCATGGATAAAATCATGGCGAAACACGTTTTTGAGTCGGTCGGTGTGCCACAAGTCCCTTATGTTGCGTTGACGGATTTAGCTGAAATTGACGCTAAAATCGCTGAAGTGACGGCGACTTTGACCTATCCTGTCTTTGTTAAACCAGCTAATATGGGGTCATCTGTCGGTATCTCCAAAGTCGCGTCTGAATCTGATTTACGTTCTGCCATAGAAGCAGCACTAAAATTCGACAGTCGCATTCTCATCGAGCAAGGGCTTGATGCGCGCGAAATCGAGGTGGCAGTGCTTGGCAATTCTGATGTGATGACGACCTTGCCAGGCGAAGTGGTCAAAGATGTGGCGTTTTACGATTACAATGCCAAATATATTGACAATCAAATTACCATGGCAATTCCTGCCAGTATTCCTGAGGCAACCATGGTGGCAATGCGAAAATACGCGGAAATTGCCTATCGTGCAGTTGCAGGGACTGGCTTGTCACGCTGTGATTTTTTTATGACTACTGACCAACAGATTTATCTGAATGAAATCAATGCCATTCCTGGTTTCACACAGTTTTCAATGTATCCTCTTTTGTGGGAGAACATGGGGCTGTCCTATCCAGAACTGATTGAAAAATTGGTTGACTTGGCGCTTGAAGTCTTTAACATTCGAGAGAGTAAGCTTTCGGATTAAGCGGATTTTAGACAATGTCTTATGTGTCCCTATATGAAAGAGTGAAAGGACATATTATGTTTGAAATTGAAAAAATCAAAAAATTAAATGAGACGGAATATCAAATTTACAATTTTTTGATGGCGCACGTGGCTGATGTTAGTAAGATGACGATTCGTGAATTAGCTCAAATGACGCACGTGTCAGCAGCAACCATTGTCAGATTTTGTCGACATCTGGGATTTGCGGGTTTTTCAGAACTTAAATTCCATATGATGCAGGCAAGTGAGTTTGAGCCTTCTATTGAAAGTTACTATGCTAACTTTTTAGAGCTAAATTCTTTTTTAAAAGGGTTGACAGGTACCAAATTTCAAAAAAAATTAAGCCAGGCGTGTCAAATTATTGAATCTTGTGATTACTCGGTTTTTATGGGGATTGGAACGAGTGGCGCTCTTGCTAAATATGGTTACAGATATTTTAATAATGTTGGCATTCAATCATCCGTGATTACCGACCCTTATTTTCCAATTGTTGGCAATGGTTACAAGAATGCTTGTATGATTGTTCTATCTGTTTCTGGTGAGACTGAAGAAATCATTGAGCAGTTAGCCAAACTCAAGAAAAATTGTGTCAAGATTATCTCTATCACTAATGATGAAGAGGGGACAATTTCAAAGATGTCAGATTTGAATTTTTCTTATTATATGATTGATGAATTTGCAAGTACCAAGTCAATTAAGCTAACAACACAGTTACCAGTGCTTGCTTTAATTGAGATATTGGCACATCATGTGAAAATTACTAAATAAGAAAGACTAAGCTTGTCAAAAAGCTTAGTCTTTTTGTTTCAACTTATGAAACAAGTTTCTTTGTGGTAAAATGATATTCCAATTTCAAAAGAGATGCTTTATACTAAGGATAAGTAAGCGCTTGCAAAAAAACTTTTCTAACTAATCATAATTGAGTTTTGGCTCCTTGAGTCTATGAAAAAAGATAAAGGTACGTAGACACTGTTGTCTCTTTATGGCTTTTCCTATTTTTCATAGACTTAGAGCAGTCACCTCAATATCTTAATGGAGAATATAAATGAACGACTTTATTAACAGGACTTTGATTCCGAAAATCATGAAATTTGTTTCTACCAAACCTATGGTGGCATTTAGAAATGGTATGCTTTACACGATGCCATTTTCAATTATTGGCTCGGTTTTTTTACTACTTGCGAATATTCCGATTCCAAGTGTTGCAAAGGCGGTTGAAAATGCAGGTTTGTCAACTTACTTCAACCAGGCGTTTGGTGCGACTTTTGCGGTGATGGCATTTTTTGCAACGATTGGTATTACGATGTCCTATGTGAAAGAACAAGGGATTGAGGATACTTTACCAGCTGGTATGATTTCTTTTGCTTCATTTTTACTTTTGATGAGTTCAGAAGTTGTTGAAACAAAAAGTGGTCATTTTGTAGGCAATGTAATTAACAAAGATTGGACAGGTGGCAAAGGGATGATTGTTGCCATTATCGTTGGTCTCTTTGTCGGGATTGTCTACTCTTGGTTTATCAAACATGATATTCGAATTAAGTTGCCTGATGGTGTGCCACCAAATGTTGCCAGCTCTTTTACAGCCTTGATTCCAGGTTTCATAATTACTGTGCTGACTTTAGTTGTCTATATCATTTTTGACCAATTTCACACGACATTTTTCGATTGGATTTATAAAGTCTTACAGACACCTCTGCAAGGCATGACGACGACTTTACCTGGCGTAATCTTATTAGGTGTTTTAATACCATTATTTTGGTTCTTTGGAATTCATGGTTCAACAATTGTTGGTGGTATTATGGGGCCACTCTTGACCGCAAATTCTCTTGATAATAAAGCAATTCTTGATTCGGGTAAAGCATTGACTTTAGCAAATGGTGGTAAAATTGTGACGCAACAATTTTTGGACCAATATATGACAGTAACAGGTGCAGGCATGACGATTGGCTTAGTCGTCTTTATGACTTTCTTTGCTAAATCTCAACAGTACAAGGAACTTGGTAAATTGTCTATCATTCCAGGCTTATTTAACATCAATGAGCCAGTGATTTTTGCAACACCTATTGTGATGAATCCAATTATGCTTTTACCCTTCATTTTGGCGCCACTATGTTCAGGTTTATTACTTTATTTTTCAATCTATACAGGCATTGTCCCAATGTTTGCGGGCGTTGTCGTACCGTGGACGACGCCCCCTATTATCTCAGGCTTTTTGACAAATGGTTGGCAAGCAGCAATTTTACAAGCGATATGTTTGACGATGACTTTCTTTATTTACTTACCGTTTGCTAAGAAGATGGATCAACTCACAGTCGCACAAGAAAAAGAAATAAGCGCTCAATAAACCATATGTAAACATTAAGCTAAGCGTTAAACTAAATACAACACTAAACATTGTACGATAGTACAATAGAAAAGAGACTGGAGAAAAAAATGGCTTTAAGAAATGATTTTTTATGGGGAGGTGCAGTCGCTGCACATCAACTTGAGGGTGGTTGGCAAGCAGGCGGTAAAGGTGTTTCTGTTGCGGATGTTATGACAGCTGGTGCTAATGGTGTGGCACGCCGGATTACGGATGGTGTCTTACCTGATGAAAACTATCCCAATCATGAAGCAATTGATTTTTATCATCGCTATAAAGAAGATATGGCTTTATTTGCAGAACTTGGGCTCAAGTGTTTTAGGACTTCTATCGCTTGGCCACGAATTTTTCCAAACGGTGATGAGCTAGAGCCTAATGAAGCAGGACTGCAATTTTATGACGACTTGTTTGATGAATGTTTGAAATATGGGATTGAACCAGTCATTACGCTGTCGCATTTTGAGATGCCTTATCACTTGGTGACTGAATATGGTGGTTGGCGGAATCGTCAACTGATAGACTTCTTTGTTCGTTTTGCGGAAACTGTCTTTAAACGCTACAAAAACAAGGTCAAGTATTGGATGACCTTCAACGAAATTAATAACCAAGCTAACTATACCGAAGATTTTGCACCGTTTACAAATTCAGGTCTTAAATTTACTGACGGTGAAGATAGAGAACCCGTTATGTATCAGGCTGCTCACTATGAGCTTGTGGCAAGTGCGAAAGCTGTCAAAATTGGTCATGACATCAATCCTGAGTTTCAAATCGGTAGTATGATTGCTATGTGTCCGATTTACCCAGCGAGCATGAATCCGCGGGACATCATGAAGGCGCAGGTTGCCATGCAACGCCGTTACTGGTTTAGTGATGTACATGCGCGCGGTCATTATCCGAGCTACCTGACGGCTTACTTCAAGCGTCGTGGTTTTAAACTCGACATCACCGAGGCTGATAAAAAAGATTTGGCAGCAGGAACAGTGGACTACATTGGCTTTTCTTACTACATGAGCTTTGCGGTGAAAGATACGGATAATGGTGCTGGCTTTGATTACGATGAGGCGAGGGAGTTGATTCGAAACCCTTATGTTGACGCAAGCGAATGGGGGTGGCAGATTGACCCGCTTGGCTTACGCTATGTGATGAACTGGTTTAACGAGCGCTATGAATTGCCACTGTTTATTGTTGAAAATGGTTTTGGTGCAGTAGATGAAATTGTCGATGGCAAGATTCATGACGACTATCGCATTGCTTATCTGCGTGCCCATATTGAACAAATGATAGATGCCGTCGAAATAGATGGTGTTGACTTACTTGGCTACACACCGTGGGGCTTTATTGATTTGATTTCTGCCGGAACTGGCGAGATGAAAAAACGCTATGGTATGATTTATGTAGATAAAGATAACGACGGTAAAGGCACATTGAATCGTAGCAAGAAAGATTCATTTGATTGGTATCAAAGAGTGATAGCAACTAATGGGAAAGTACTCTAAAACGCTTGACATGAGTCAATATTGGTTTGAAATCAATGTTGGCTTTTTGTTGTTCAAGCGACTGGTTTTAAGTAAGTTAAATTTAATGCTAAATTTCTTTGTTTTATCATTTCATTGTCATAGATATGATATAATGAGTGAAGGAACTTTTGGGGAGGGATCATCTATGAAAAAGTGGGAAAAAGGATTGTTATCCGTTGCGGTAGCTGTTGGCTTAATCATTTTGACTGCCTGTAGTCTTGTTGCAAAAGAACAAAAAGTGAGGTTGGAAAAAGAAGAGAACGGTGTCAAAATTATTCTGACTTATTATGCTAAGGGCGATAAAGTGATGAAGCAAACGTCTGAAAATATTATTCCTTATAGTGAAATAGGGGTTAAGACTGCTGATGAGGCAAAAGAACAACTGGAAGAGGTTGCTAAGTCTTATAATAAGCTCAAAGGCGTCAGAGACCAATTGGTTTACGGTGAAGATTCTGTCACAGAAAAAGTCGTGGTTGATTATAGGGTTGTAGACAAGGTAAATGCAATGAAACTGACAGCTATGATGGCTGATGATGGCAACTTGTCTAAAGGTGTTAGTCTGAAAAGCAGTATTAAACTATTAAAAGAACAGGGATTTAAAGAGGAGAAGTAAACCTTTAACATTATCGATAATAAGCCATGAGCTAGTATTGTAAAAAAATCAATACTAGCTTTTTAATATAATCGACAGGATAAAAGCTTAAAGTTATAATTAAAATACTATTTTTATAAATAATTTGTAATAAATTATGATATAATAAGTTATAAATTTTAGGAGGAAGTATGGATGAAAAGAATTAAAAAAGGATTGCTATCTGTGATAGTTATCGTTGGAGCTCTTGTTTTGACAGCTTGTAGTTTGTCAGCTAAAGAACAAAAAGTAAGCTATGAAAAAGAAGAAAATGGTATTAAAATCGTCTTGACTTACTATGCTAAGGGGGATAAGGTGACAAAACAGACATCTGAAAATACGATTCCTTATAGTGCGCTAGGCGTTAAGTCAGCAGACGAAGCAAAAGAACGTTTAAAAGATGTTCTCAAGTCTTATAATGATGTCAAGGGTGTTAAAGATGAGCTGACCTATGGTGAAGATGCTGTCACTGAAAAAGTCGAGATTAACTACACTGTGGTTGATATGAAAAAAGCTAAGAAATTAGTAGGTGTATCAACTGATGGTGGAGATATTTCAAAAGGTGTTAGTCTTAAAAACAGTATTAAATTATTAAAAGACCAAGGTTACAAAGAAAAGAAATAAGTTTGTTAGACAATCGTGAGCAGTCAATCATGCCTTGGGTTATTCCCCACTGCGTGAGCTGCTCATTTTTAATTTCAAGAGTCAATTGTACCTACTTGTGATTGATGACATGATAAATGTCGAGTAATCTCGGCATTTTTTTGATAAAATAAAAGATATGAAAAAGAATCAGGTGTACTTATGAATTTAACCTTACATGAAGTAGCAGACGCTGTCAAGGCACAAAACGATGTCTTAAAATATGAGGATCAGGTGCTTGGCAATATCGAGTTTGACAGTCGGCTCATCAAGCCTGGCGACATTTTCTTGCCCTTAAAGGGTGCGCGTGATGGCCATGACTTCATCCCGACGGCTTTTGAAAATGGTGCTCTTGTCACATTTTCAGAGCAAAAAGTGGCTTTTCCTCACATTTTAGTCGAAAATACGGAGCAGGCTTTTCAAGACTTAGCTAGCTATTACTTGGATAAAACAGCGGTTGATGTCATCGCCATCACCGGCAGCAACGGAAAAACGACGACCAAGGATATGATTGCACAGATACTTGCGACGACTTACAAGACCTACAAAACGCAAGGTAACTATAACAACGAAATTGGGTTACCCTACACCGTCCTCCATATGCCTGATGATACTGAAAAACTAGTGCTTGAAATGGGTCAGGACCACATGGGCGATATTCATCTGCTGTCCACCCTTGCGAAACCAAAACTTGCGGTCATCACGCTGATCGGCGAAAGTCACCTCGAATTTTTCGGCACCCGCGAGAAAATCGCTGAAGGCAAGATGCAGATTATCGACGGACTGGTCCATGGCGGTGAACTCATTGCTCCAGCAGATAAAATTATCAACGCCTATTTACCTAACAATCAGAAAATCACACGGTTTGGTGCAGACGCGGATATTCACCTGACAGCCCTTTATGAGCATAAAGACCACCTGAGCTTTACCGTTAATTTTTTAGATGAAGATTTGACAATTCCAGTTCCTGGGAAATTTAATGCGACTAATGCCATGGTTGCAGCTTATGTCGGTACTTTAGAAGGTGTTTCGCCACAACATATCAAGAAAGCTCTGGCAAATCTTAACCTGACTAAAAATCGTGTTGAGTGGCTTAAAGCAAGTAACGGGGCGGATATTTTGTCAGATGTCTACAATGCCAACCCGACAGCTATGAGATTGATTTTAGAAACTTTTCAAACCATTGCAGGTAATCCTGATGGTAGAAAAATTGCTGTTTTGGCAGATATGAAGGAGTTGGGCGAGCAGACCGCACAATTACATGCTGAGATGATGACTGCACTTAATCCAGAAAAACTAGATTTACTTTATCTTTACGGGGAAAATATGTTATCTTTAGCACAGCTCGCTCAGGAGATTTTTCCACCTGAAACAGTTAAATATTTCCGAAAAGATGACGAAAAAGATGAACATGACAAGCTGTCTCAAGCCTTACTTAATGAGCTAAAACCAGCTGATCAAGTCTTGCTTAAAGGCAGTCATTCTATGCGTTTAACAGAAATTGTCAATCAATTGTAATCTAAGCTCTTTTGGAATAAAAAAATAAAGATAAACAGATGCAAACGCTTTATGAAAAGGTGTTATCGTCTCTTTTTGTCTGTCAAAAATAACGATTCAGATGTATTTGTTTGACAAATTGTTCGAAAAATATTAAAAGAAATAGTTAAAAAAGGGGACCCAAAAGACAAAAGTATTAAATAACAGAGAAATAGTCAACTATCAGACAATTATCTTTGATACTTAGATTGCAAAAATATTGAGGAGTATTCATTTTCATGAAAAAAGGATTGACCCGTGGTCTCGTTGCAGCATTGGCAGCTTGTGGTAGTAAATCTTCTGATAAAAAATCAAAAAATAAGACAATTGACGATTTGAAAATGTCGTTTGTCCCTAATGCAAGTGAATGAATATTTACAGTTTGAAGTTATATCGTCAGAAAAAGTAGACAAAAAACGCCAGAACGGCGTTTTTTTGTTAAATATGTTTGTTGTGCTTTAACTAATGCCACGATAGGATATTTGCTGACAAAATATTAGGGTGACAGGACGATTATTTGCTACTTTTACGAATTGTTAAAATGGTGATGGTCATCATGCTTATCAGGTAAAGTACTACGGCAATCAGTTGGCAGTCACTCAAGAACATCGGAACTTGAAAACTCAGCCAGTGAATAGGATTTTTAAATAGAAAGACGATGAGATAGAGTGTGATAAAGGATAAGCAAGATAGGATAATTATTTTAAAAAATATTTAGCAAATGCGGTAAAACTGATGGTTTTAAAAACAAAATAGATTAACAAAGCAATAAGCATAGGTGTCAAAACTGTAGATAAAATTGAAAAATAAGCATGGTTAACACCATCAAAACTGCGTATACTGATACTTGATAGAAAGGCAACAAAGAGAAAAGTGATACCAGACAGCAACAGATTATCTTTGATGACATCGCTAACTTTTTTATTAGGAATGGCAGCTAGAATTTCTTGACTTGCCTTTTTTAGGCTGATGACCGAAAAAGTCTTCAGCTGACAGACCATCTTGTTCAGCTTGGGCAAAATCATTGATGATTTCATTTAGTTTAAGGCCAAGTGCTGTTTCATCTTTAAAAATATTGCCCCCATACATTGAAAACATCAAATTTCTAACAAAGGCGTGATTTTCTTTGCTTAAACCATTTAGGACGGTAATTGTATCGGCTTTTAATTGCTTTATATATGGTTGATAGGTCATTTTCTACCTCAAACTTTCAAAAATGTTAATATATGTGGCAAATCTTGAAATAAAATCTGCTTGTGCTAATTTCCCCTCTGCTGATAAAGCATAATATTTGCGGCTTGGACCTTCGTCAGATTTTCGGATTTCTGTTGTGACCCAATCGTTTTTCTCAAACTTAGTAAGTATCGGATAAATTGTCCCCATAGACACATCGTCAACTCCGATATCAGCGAATTTCTGTGAAATTTCGTAACCGTACAGGTCAACAGATTGTCCGATAATCATGAGTAGAAAACCCTCAACAATGCCTTTTCGAAGTTGACTTTCATTGATATAGTCGATAATGACCACTTCCTTTACTATGATGTCTAACATCATCGTAACAAAAAGCATACTATTATGCAATACATAATAGTAGATGACACAACAAAAAAAGCGCCCTCAAACGCTTTTACTAATTAAGTTTTCAATTCTTGTTCAATCAATACCAACCATTGACAAGATGGAACTGCCAAGCAGCCTCCCATGAACCATAGCGTCCAGCGACATAAGCGTCTGCGACACGTTCCTGGTTAGCTGGCGAGAAGTCACCACCGAGATAAGACGATGTCAGTTGGTAACGGCCGTAGTATTGCCCGTTTTGCGCCGTGTAAGAGCCCCCAGATTCGGTCATGGCGATGGCCTCTTTGGCTGAGTTTGCGGTAAAACCGTTGCTGGTCGAAATGCTTACTGCAGGTTGTGTAACAGCTGCGACTGGGGTAGCTGCAGGTGAGCTAGTCGCTGTACTTGTAGTAGCGGATGCTTTACTATCTGCCTTAGCATTTGTATCGAATTTGAGTTCTTGTCCGACGTAAATCATGCTGATGTTGTTTATTTTGTTAGTTGCAGCAATCGTTTGGATATGCGTTTGGTCATGATAGAATTTTTCTGCAATGCTTGAAAGTGTATCACCGGATTGAACGGTGTAAGTGACTTGGTCAGCGCTAGCTGATTGGTTTGTCACGAATAGGCTGCTAGTAAAAAGTAAGCCAGCTAGAAGTGCTACTGCTTTAATCGACAGTTTTGCTGGTGTGTTGTGTGTGTTGCTGTTATAAGTTTTCATGTTCTTTATTCTATCAGATAATTTTAGCCTTAATATGATAGATGCGTGAATTTTTAATGACGAATATGACAATTTATTACAAAAGGACTTTTAGAAATGTGCTATAATAGTAATAATTGAGTAAAAATTGAGGTAACTATTATGTTGTAAACTAGATGTCAAGTTAGACATGACAAGAGTTGATATACATACTTAAAGGAAGAATCATGACATTAGAAACAGATATTAAACGTAGACGCACTTTTGCTATCATCAGTCACCCGGATGCTGGTAAAACGACAATTACTGAGCAGTTGCTCTATTTTGGTGGTGAAATTCGTGAGGCGGGAACTGTTAAAGGTAAGAAAACAGGTCATTTCGCCAAATCTGACTGGATGGATATTGAAAAACAACGGGGTATTTCGGTGACCTCATCTGTCATGCAGTTTGACTATGCAGGTAAACGGGTCAATATCCTAGATACGCCCGGGCATGAGGACTTTTCAGAAGATACTTACCGGACTCTGATGGCGGTAGATGCAGCAGTCATGGTGATTGACAGTGCCAAGGGTATTGAGGCACAAACCAAAAAACTTTTCCAAGTTGTCAAACAACGAGGCATTCCAGTCTTTACCTTTATCAATAAACTTGATCGTGACGGTCGTGAACCACTTGATTTGTTGGCGGAACTTGAAGATGTCTTGGGCATTCTCTCAACGCCGATGAACTGGCCAATCGGTATGGGTAAAAACTTTGAAGGTCTCTATGACATGACCAACAAACGGTTGGAACTTTATCGTGGGGACACGCGTTTTGTTGATTTTGAACAGGGTGACCAAGTATTTGCGCAAAATCCATTCTATCAGCAGGCAAAAGATGATATTGAGCTGATGACTGAGGCGGGCAATCCTTTTGATGCTGAAGAAGTGCTACGTGGCGAATTGACCCCCGTCTTCTTTGGTTCAGCCTTGACTAATTTTGGCGTGCAGACTTTCCTAGATGCCTTTTTAGCTTACGCACCAGAGCCGCAAGGGCACAAGACAACAACTGATGAGATCATATTGCCTACGATCCCAGAGTTTTCAGGTTTCGTTTTTAAAATTCAAGCCAACATGGACCCGCGCCATCGTGACCGCATTGCCTTTGTCCGGATTATTTCAGGTGAGTTTGAGCGGGGCATGTCGGTCAAGCTGGCACGGACTGGTAAAGCGGTTAAGCTGAGTAATGTGACGCAGTTTATGGCGGAGGCCCGTGAGAACGTGGAAAATGCCGTGGCAGGTGACATTATCGGGGTTTATGATACAGGTACTTACCAGGTTGGCGATACGCTGACAACGGGCGCGCTCAAGGTAGAATTTGAGCCACTGCCAACGTTTACACCGGAACTTTTCATGAAAGTTTCAGCTAAAAATGTCATGAAACAAAAATCTTTCCATAAAGGGATTGAGCAATTGGTACAAGAGGGCGCAATTCAACTTTATAAAAATTACCAGACAGGTGAGTATATGCTGGGTGCTGTCGGTCAACTTCAGTTTGAGGTGTTCCAACATCGCATGGTGGGTGAGTACAATGCCGAAGTCATCATGACACCAATGGGGAAAAAGACCGTGCGTTGGATTAAACCAGAAGATTTGGATGAACGCATGTCTAGCTCACGTAATATTTTGGCTAAAGACCGCTTTGATAATCCTTTGTTCTTGTTTGAAAATCAATTTGCAGAACGCTGGTTTGCGGATAAATATCCAGATGTAGTCTTGAGTGATACACCATTTGTTGAGAGATAGTCAATAAATGAAATGTCGATGCTTTGCGTCGGCATTTTTTGCACAATTTGTAACCAATAATAGAAGAAAATTCTTTATCTGTCGAATCATATTGAATATCTTATTTATCCTGAAAACGTATTCTTGAGTTCATCCCTATCATTTACTTCAAAATTGTGCTATACTGATTAAGTTGTCCAATTGGGGCAACCGTCACCCAATGGAGTATTTGGATTGATAGACAACGTTTGAATTTAGACTGATAAAGTCTTAAGTTATCTATTGTATTTAGCGTTTTGAGCTTGTTTGCTTGAAATGCAGACAAGTTTTTATATATTGATAGTTGTGGTTGTCTCATTTTGAAGGCATCACGAACTATCGAAGATGTGACACACTTGCATCTTCACACAGAAAACTAGAAAAAATAACCGAAAACTCCACTTCTATATGAATGGAGAAACACTTGAAATTTACAGAACTCGGATTGTCAGAAGACATCCTATCAGCCATCGTTAAAGCTGGCTACGAAACACCAACACCAATTCAGGAACAAACAATCATGCTCGCCCTTGATGGCAAAGATGTGATTGGTCAAGCCCAAACAGGTACTGGTAAAACAGCAGCCTTTGGTCTACCAACCTTGAACAAAATCGACGTTAACGGTGGATTGCAAGCAATTGTGATTGCACCGACACGTGAATTAGCAGTACAGTCACAAGAAGAACTGTTCCGCTTTGGACGCGATAAAGGGGTCAAAGTACGTTCAGTTTTTGGTGGTGCAAGTATTGACAAACAAATCAAAGCGCTTAAATCTGGTGCACATGTCGTTGTCGGCACACCAGGTCGTATGGTTGACTTGATCAAACGTCGTGCTTTACAACTTGGTGACATCGAAACATTGATTCTTGATGAAGCAGATGAAATGTTGAACATGGGCTTTATTGATGACCTAGAATTCATCATCAAAGCAACACCAGCTGAACGCCAAACACTCTTGTTCTCAGCGACAATGCCTGATGCTATCAAGAAAATCGGCGTGAAATTCATGAAAGACCCACAACACGTTAAAATCGTTTCGAAAGAAATGACATCTGACTTGATTGACCAATACTATGTTAAAACAAAAGAATTCGAGAAATTCGATGTCTTGACACGTTTGATTGATGTGCAAAAACCTGAGTTGGCAATTGTTTTTGGTCGGACGAAACGTCGTGTTGATGAAATCACACGTGGTTTGAAATTACTCGGCTACCGTGCTGAGGGGATTCATGGCGACTTGGCACAACAAAAACGTTTGGCTGTCTTGCGCGATTTCAAAAATGATAACCTTGACGTTCTAGTTGCAACTGACGTTGCGGCACGTGGGTTGGATATCTCTGGTGTAACTCACGTTTATAACTACGATATCACACAAGACCAAGAATCATATGTTCACCGTATCGGCCGTACTGGTCGTGCTGGTAAATCTGGTTTGTCAATCACTTTCGTGTCTAACAACGAAATGGGTTACTTACGTGCGATTGAACGTTTGACTAAGAAAGAAATGAAAGGCATGAAGCCACCAACACGCGAAGAAGCTTACCAAGCTAGCCTCGCTGTTGCTTTCGATGAAATCAAACGTGATTTGACTGATCCAAAAATTTCAGCTAAATTAGATAAATTTGATCAAGATGCTGAAAACTTACTTGCTGAATACGATGCGAAACTTTTAGTTTCACTCTTGTTGCAAGCCAAAGTTAATGATCCTGATACACGTCCTAAAGTAGAAATCGCTGCTGAAAAACCATTACCATTTAACGGTGAAGGTGGTAAAGGCGGCGGCCGTGGTGGCAATCGTGGCCGTGGTCGTAATGATCGTCGTGGTGGCGGTGGTTACAACCGTGACAAACGTGGTGGTGGTCGTGACCGTGATGACCGCAACAAAAAAGATTACTACAAAAAAGATAAACAAAAAGTTCACCCTAAAGCGACTGAAAAGAAACCTGGTTTCGTGATTCGTAATAAAGGTGATAAATAAGATGAGCGTGAAGTAACTCACGTCATAAAATTGAAAAGTCGGCAACGGCTTTTTATGTTATAATAAAATAAGTCTGTCCAATCTTGGATAGTTAGTAAAAATAAATTCAGTCGTTGACAAATATACGCAGTCAAGTATATGTCAAGATTACCTCAAAAGAAAGAAAAAATATGACATTTAAATCAGGATTCGTTTCCATCATCGGTCGCCCTAACGTTGGGAAATCAACTTTACTTAACCACGTCATGGGGCAAAAAATTGCCATCATGAGTGATAAGGCACAAACGACACGTAATAAAATACAAGGCATTTATACAACAGAAAATGAACAAATTGTTTTCATTGATACGCCTGGCATTCACAAACCACACAATGCTTTGGGTGATTATATGGTTGAGTCTGCCTATTCAACTTTGCGTGAAGTGGATACTGTTTTATTCATGGTGCCAGCTGACGAGCCGCGTGGTAAGGGTGATAATATGATTATTGAGCGCTTGAAGCAAGCCAATGTGCCTATTATTTTGGTGGTCAATAAAATTGATAAAGTGCATCCAGACCAACTTTTGGCACAAATCGATGATTTCCGTACACAAATGGACTTTAAAGAAGTTGTGCCGATTTCTGCTCTTGAAGGGAATAATACAGAAAAACTTCTTGAAATTCTGAAAAGTAATCTCGAAGAAGGCTTTAAATACTTCCCAGATGATATGATTACGGATCACCCTGAGCGTTTTCTGGTTGGGGAGATGATTCGTGAAAAAGTCTTGATTTTGACACGTGAAGAAGTGCCGCATTCAATCGCTGTTACTGTTGACTCAATGAAACGCGATGAGGATACAGGAAAAATCCATATCATGGCGACGATTTATGTTGAACGCAAGAGTCAAAAAGGGATTATTCTCGGTAAAGGTGGCGATATGATTCGTAAGGTCGGTAAAATGGCAAGACGTGATATTGAAGTCATGCTAGGCGATAAAGTTTACCTCGAAACTTGGGTAAAAATTAAGTCTAACTGGCGCGACAAAAAAATTGATATCCAAGCAATGGGTTATCGTAAGGATGATTTTTAAAGGTGGCTATCTAAAATGGAAAATGCAGAGTTCATAGAAGAAGAGATTTCTAACTCAGAAAATCATCAGAATAAAATGCTAGCGGGTACTTTTTGGATGACGGCTGGTGATTTTCTGTCGAAAATCTTAGGTGCTGTTTATATTATTCCTTGGTATGCGTGGATGGGCAGTCATGGTGACCAGGCGAATGCGCTGTTTTCCATGGGCTATAATGTCTACGCTCTCTTCCTTTTGATTTCGACGGCTGGTATTCCAGTTGCTATTTCTCGGGAAGTGGCGAAGTATAACGCGCTAGGGGACAGGAATATGTCTTATCGTTTGGTGCGTCAAATGTTGGCTTTCATGGTGATTTTAGGGGCGTTTTTTGCTGGAATGATGTACCTGCTTGCACCGTTTTTTGCGGCACTATCAGGTGGTGGCAAGGATTTAATTCCGGTCATGAAGAGTTTGTCCTTGGCCGTCCTTGTTTTTCCGGCGATGTCAGTCATTCGGGGTTATTTCCAAGGGTTGAGCAATATGAAACCCTATGCACTCAGTCAGTTGTTTGAACAGATTGTTCGTGTCATCTGGATGTTGGTGACAGCCTTTACTATCATGAAACTTGGTTCAGGTGATTGGGTAGCAGCGGTAACGCAGTCAACAACTGCCGCCTTTATCGGGATGATTGCAAGTTCTGTTGTTTTGATTTTATCTTTGATGAAACAAGGCGACATTGCAAATATTGCTAATCCTGGGCCGTCTAAACATCAGATTAACGCGGTGAGTCTACTCACGCAAACCTTGACGCAGGCGATTCCGTTTATCGTGATTGGTTCTGCGATTCAAATCTTTAAACTAATTGACCAAACGACTTTCCCACACGTGATGAGGATGATTGCTAACTATACAGATGCTCAGTTGGCGATTTTCTTCTCTTACTTTTCTGCCAATACAGATAAATTGACCATGGTTTTGATTGGTGTGGCAACGACTCTGGGTGGTGTGAGTATTCCTTTAGTCACCTCAGCCTATGTCAAGGGTGACAAAAAAGAGACAGCGCATCTAATTAGTTACAGTCTCCAACTGTTTGCTATTTTTATGCTACCAGCAGTTGTAGGGATGAGTATCCTCGCGCGCGACATCTACACGATTTTCTATGTGTCGCCAAGCCAACTCCAGCTCAATTTGTTTGTTTTTGCTTTTCTACAGAGTTTCCTTCTTGCAAGCTATGCCTTGTTATCACCGATGCTACAAGCCTTGCACCATAGTCGTATTGCGATGCGGTACTTTGGTTTGACGCTCGTCATCAAGTTGGTGATTCAAGTACCGGCAATCTTGCTTTACGAGGCTTACGGCCCTATGATTGCAACGACAATTGCTTTTGGTGTCGGGGTTTACCTTTTCTTGCGCAAAGTGCAGCAAGTCTCTGAATTTTCGGTCAAGGTGACGTTCCGTGGGTTCTTAGGCATTGCGACGATGACCTTTATCATGGCTGTTGTCGTGAGCCTGGTGAAATGGCTACTACCTGACCATGTTCTGCTGGAAACAGTTGTATCGGGTGGCTTTGGATTCGCTGTTTACTTAGTCATGGCAGCGAAACTAGGGTATTTAGAAAAACTATTCGGTACAAAAGGCACAGCTATCCGACGGAAATTGCACATTTAAGATGAGTATAAGTTAGTATGAGGTAATAAAATGGGTAAATATCAATTAGACAATAAAGGACAGCAAAGTGTCCAAAAATTTCATGAAAAAAATATCGGAAAATCCGATAAGCAATTGAAACTTGAAGCGATTAAAGCACAGTATCTCAATAAGAAGAAATCAGGCAAAAAATGAACAATCCCAAACCACAAGAATGGCGAGCTGAAGAGTTATCTCAAGGTTATATTGCAGATTATAAACCGCTCAATTTTGTTGACGGTGAGGGTGTACGCAATAGCCTCTATGTGAGTGGCTGTCCTTTTCATTGTGAGGGGTGCTATAATGAGGCGACTTGGAACTTTAGATTTGGTGTCCCTTATTCGCCTGAGTTGGAAGAGCGCATCATGGCAGACATGGCTCTATCTTATGTACAAGGGTTGACCTTGCTTGGTGGCGAGCCATTCCTTAACACTGGCACGGTTTTACCGCTTGTGAAAAGAATCAAGTCTGAGTTACCTAGCAAGGATATCTGGTCATGGACTGGCTATACTTGGGATGAACTCATGTTAGAAACGCCAGACAAACTCGAGTTGTTAGCCAATATTGACATCTTAGTTGACGGTCGTTTTGACCTTTCTAAGAAAAATCTCTTGTTACAATTCCGTGGTTCAAGTAATCAGCGAATTATTGATGTTCAAAAATCTCTGAAAGCAGGAGAAGTCGTCATCTGGGAAAAACTCAATGATGGCAAACAGGTCGTAGAACAGTTTCATAAAGAAAAATTAATCTAAAGTGCTACGGCGCTTTTTTTGATGTTTTAAAGATTGGAAATGTAAGTTACTTTACTTGTTTATCAAGATAAAACTCGTTATAATAACTTTAAGTTTACAAGTGTAGACAAAACAATCATGATTTATAGAAAAGAGATGACCATGTATCCATATCAATCAAATATCAGATTGGGCGCAGTTAGCCTGAATGTTAATGATTTAGAGGCTGAAGTTCAATATTATCAAAAAGTTTTGGGATTAGATGTTTTAGATAGAGATAGTACAAGTGCTACACTAGGTGTTTTATCTACTCAAGATGCTTTAGTTCGCCTTGTGCAAATTGATTCAGAGTCACCAAAGGCTTATGGTTTATATCATTTGGCCTTGCTTTTACCGTCTCGCTCAGATTTAGGTGATTTTCTTAATCACTTAATCAAGCATCAAATAGCAATTATTGGTGGTGCTAATCATGGCTACAGTGAGGCTATTTATTTAGAAGATACAGAAGGTAATGGCATTGAGGTCTATCATGATAAAAGTGAATCTGTTTGGGATAAGCAAGGTGATAAAATCAATTCAATTACTGAGGAATTAGATGTCGCTGGCGTACTTAAGAGTGCGCATCAGCAGAATCAAAATAGTGCATTTCGCTTTCCTGAAAAAGGTAAAATGGGTCATATTCATTTGAGCGTTGCGTCAGTACCAGAGGCTACTAGTTTTTACCAGAACGTATTTGACATGACTGAAAAATTTGCGGTGCCAGCTGCGAGTTGGATTTCATCAGGGGGGTATCATCATCATTTTGCTTTCAATAGTTGGGCAGGGTCAAATCTAGTCAGCCATGCACAAAATGGGGTGTTGGGATTACTGGACTTTACAGTATATGTGACGAATTCAGTCTATATGGCGCAAATTAAAACAAAGGCGGAAAGTCTAGGTCAACTACGTATTAAGATGGATACAGGACTAGTGATTGAAGACCCCTCCCAAAATCGAATTGTCATCAAATTAGAAAATTAATTGCTTGTGCTGTTCAGATGGTTATTTCTTGATAGAATTTAAAGTACCGCTTTTGTTTCATGATTATGTTAAAATATAGACATGAAAAAATTGAAAATTGCTTATGTTGGCTTTGGTAAGTCGACAAATCGTTACCACATACCTTATTTGAAAATACGAGATAATTTTGAGATTGCTCGTGTTGTAACACCTACTTTGATGAAAAATCCTGAGGCACAACTTGCTTTGGAAAAAACAGGAACCCTTTTTTCAACAGATATTCAGGATATTATTGCTGACAAGACGATTGATTTGGTTGTTGTCGTAACACCCGCACAGTCGCATTTTACCTTAGCTAAGCAACTGTTACAAGCAGGTAAAAATGTCTTGTTAGATAAGCCAGCAGTTGAAAAATTATCTGAGATGCAAGAACTCGTATCACTTGCCAATGCTGCTAATCTCTTTTTCATGCCTTTCCAAAATCGGCGGTTTGATAGTGATTTTTTAACAGTTAAAAAAGTGATTGAGACGGGTTATCTGGGGCGCGTGATTGATATTCAGGTTCACATGGATCATTTCCGAGCTGATGATACAGTCGTTACAGGGTCGGACTTCAATGGTGCTTTTTATGGTCATGGTGTTCACTTAGTGGACCAAATGGTCAGTCTATTTGGTAGCCCTGAAAAGGTGCAGTACGATATTAGAAGTACTCGCCAGCCTTTGAGTACAGTCGATGACCATTTTGCCGTGGATTTATTTTATCCTAATCAACTCAAAGCAAGTGTCCATGCGACGGAATCGGCATTGGTTCCCTATCCTAAATGGTTGATTCAAGGAACGAAAGGGACTTTTATCAAGCAAGACGTTGATCAGCAAGAAAATGACCTGAAAGCAGGCATTATGCCAGGTACGACAGGTTTTGGCGAAGATAGTCCACAAGCTTATGGGCTTCTGATTTATCTTAATCAAAATGGCGACCGAATTGAAAAATATATCCCGTCTGAAATAGGAGATTACGGTCGAATTTACGATGCGGCTTATGAAACTCTGGTCAATGGTGCAGACAAGTTGATAACGGATGTACAAATGTTGCGTGTCATTGACATCTTAGAAAGTGGGTTTAAGAATGGTTAGAATTCAGGATGATTTATTTGAAGCAGTTAACGCTGAGTGGTTGGAAAAAACGGAAATTCCGTCAGACCGACCACGGATTGCAGCCTTTGATGAACTTGTGATCAACAACGAAAAAACATTAATGCACGATTTTGCGACAATTCATGAATATGATGAACCTGTCATGACTGAGTTTGCAAAATTCTACAAAAAAGCAGGAGATTTTATCGAGCGTTTTGAGTTTGGGACTGACCCTGTTAAACCTGAGTTGGAAAAAATCTCAGCCATTTCAGATTTTGATGACTTGACAAATCAATTTGCGAATTTGATTTTAAATTCGCAAGTGCCTGTACCGTTCGGTTTGTCAGTTGATACTGATATGAAAGATGCCGTGCACTATGCCTTGACATTCTCTGGTGCAGGCTTGATTTTGCCGGATACGACGTACTATGCGGATGAACACCCACGTAAGGCTGAGTTGCTTGATTTTTATGTGAACAATACAGTTGCGATTTTACGTGAGTTTGGTTTTTCAGAAAGTGAGGCACAGCAACAAGCTGAAAATACAGTCAAATTCGATGCTATTTTAGCCCAGTATGTTAATACATCAGAAGAATGGGCTAAGTATGCTGAGCTTTATCATCCTATTGCTATCAGTGAGTTCACGTCGCACATCAAGTCTGTCCCATTTGCCCAAATTATCGACACTTTAATCGACAAATTACCTGAAAAGGTTGTCGTTTATGAAAAACGTTTCTATGAAAACTTCGATAAAATCGTTAATGCGGACAATTTTGAGCTGATTAAATCTTGGATGTTGGTCAAATTACTAAGAGGATCAACCCAGTATTTATCTGATGGGTTACGAATTTTAGGTTCTGAGTTTTCACGCAAATTATCGGGTACATCTGAGGCACGTAGTCAAGAAAAACATGCTTTTGATTTAGCGACGAGTCAGTATTCGCAGGCTGTTGGCCTATATTATGGTCACAAATATTTTGGTGAAGCAGCCAAGGCCGATGTGAAACGGATGACGTCTGAAATGATTAAAGTCTATCAGGAGCGTCTGGATAAAAATACTTGGTTGAGTCGTGCGACGATTGATAAAGCTATCCAAAAGCTCGATGCCATGACAGTATTTATCGGTTTCCCTGATAAATTACCTGAAATTTATCAGCAATTTACCGTGTCTCATGATAGCCTCTATAGCAATATTGCCCGCTTTGATGTTGCACGTAGTCATCATCATTATGCCAAATTCAATGAAGACGTTGATAAGACTGAGTGGCACATGCCAGCGCACATGGTCAATGCCTACTTTAGCCCAGATAGCAACACTATCGTCTTTCCTGCTGCCATTTTGCAAAAGCCCTTTTACTCAGCAACAGAGCAGACGACTAGTCAAAATTACGGTGGCATCGGTGCGGTAATCGCCCACGAAATCTCTCATGCCTTTGATAATAATGGTGCCCTCTTTGACGAATTTGGCAATATGAATAACTGGTGGTCGGATGAGGATTTCAAAGCCTTCGAAGACAAGCAAGAGTTGATGATTGCTGAGTTTGACGGCTTAGAAATTGCTGGCGGCAAGGTCAATGGTAAACTGGTCGTTTCAGAGAATATCGCCGATGCCGGCGGATTGACAGCTGCCATGACCGCAGCACTCAGAGAACCTGACGCAGATTTGAAAGCCTTTTTCACCCAGTGGGGAGAAATCTGGCGCCTCAAAGCTTCAGAAGAATACCAACAAATGTTGTTGTCAATGGATGTTCATGCTCCTGGCAAACTCCGTGCCAATGTGCAGGCTAGCAATTTGGATGAATTTTTTGAAACATTTGACATCAAATCAGGTGACGGCATGTGGCGGGAACCGAGTGATCGGGTTAAAATTTGGTAATGAGTGTTGAGAATTTTGCATCGCTAAACCAAATATAATAGTAAAAATCATAAGACAAACGTGTTTTTTAACGCTTGTCTCGTGGTTTTTTTGATATTAATCTTGATTCATCTCATCTGCCATTTCATCAGCAATATCTTGCAAAGCATCAAATCGTAACATACGGACTGGGAAATTGTCTGCTTGATTTAATTGCACGACTAAATACTTCAATTTGGTTTCGTTTTCTTCATCGTAAAACACAAAGGCACCATTCGCATTGCTGATTAAAAAGTGATGATATTCTCGAAATTGACCTGCATTTTGATAGGCATCGTAGGCATATTGAACAAAGTCAACTTGCTTAAACAAGGCTAATTTGGCTTGGTTACCCTCATTCCAATTTTGACCGTGTGTTTTAAAAGGGAAGATGGTCGCAAATTTAAAATCGTAATCTTCTTTCATTTCATTAGCAACTTCAAGCACCCAGTATTCAAAGCCTAAATGGCCACTAAAAATCAACCATTCTAGACCATCTGCAGCAAAAGATTCCAAATTTTTGCGAATGGCTCTCTTAATCACCTTTAATTTCATATCTTTTTCGTCAAAAATCCCTAAGTCAAAAGCATTATAGCCAACGATGAGCAATGTTTTCATGTTTTTTATGTATCCGTTTCTAAATTGTGCTATGATTTATTATAACGTAATATAAGGCAACAACTACAGCAAAAAGATTTTGCTATGAAAATCTTTTTGCTGTAGTTAAGTGATGTAAACGCTATATTTAAGGCTTAATACTGCAATATGCTTGTATATTCTACTATAATACTGTAAACTAATGATAACTGTATTTTATTAAAAGCGAGTAAGAAAGGCCTTTTGTATTAGTCACTAAGAGGTCAAACCTAGCGAATCAATATCAGTTAGAGTTAGTATTGAAGGGAAAGTCATGGTCAAATATCCTGGTGGTGTTGCGATTGCACGTAAACAGCAAATTAAACAACTAAAAACGGTTAAATTTGGCAAGCGCGGGATGAATTTCGAGGCTGAAATCAATGCCACAAATACGTATTATTTAATGCATGGTTTGGCAGTGATTCATAAGAAACCAACGCCAGTTCAGATTGTTAAAGTGGATTATCCCAAGCGAAGTCGCGCCAAGATTACGGAAGCTTATTTTCGTCAAGCCTCAACAACCGATTATTCTGGCGTTTATCAAGGACATTACCTTGATTTTGAGGCCAAAGAAACACAGAATAAGACAAGTTTTCCGCTCAAAAATTTTCATGAGCATCAAATTGTGCACATGGAAAATGTTCTAAAGCAAGAGGGGATTGCCTTTGTCTTGCTCCACTTTTCTGCTCTATCAAGAACTTTTTTGCTTAAAGCAAGCGACTTAATCCCCTTTTTCAAAGAAAAAGAAGGCCAAAAATCAATTGCATTAGCATTTATCGAAACAAAAGGGTATGAACTTCCAACCAATCAATTGCCTAGCATTCCTTATCTCGACTGTATCCAAAAACTTATAGGAGGTGACTCACATTTCTAATCTACGAAAAAGTAAACGAAAAATGAATTTACGCGTCATCAGAGTTGCCAAATGGTGTCTCATCTCAGTTTTCATGCTCATTATTCTCGGCTTCGTAGCTGGTGTTGGGTTGTTTGTTTATTATGCCAAAGATGCGCCAAAACTGGAAGAGTCTAAGTTAGAATCAAAACCATCATCTGTCATCTATGACAAAGATGGTCAAGTGTTAGTCGACTTGGGGATTGAAAAACGTGAACTAGCCGACACAAAAGACATTCCATTGGAGTTGGTTGATGCGGTTACCTCAATCGAAGATCACCGCTTTTTCCAGCACCGTGGTGTTGACCCGATTCGGATTATTTCATCTGTTATTCATAACACGCAAAATGATAACACGCAAGGTGGTTCTACCTTGACTCAGCAGCTGATTAAGCTATCTTTCTTCTCAACTAAAGCTAAAGATGCGACGATTAAACGTAAAGCGCAAGAAGCTTGGATGGCGGTAAACCTTGAACGCCAGAACACTAAAGAAGAAATCATCACCTACTACATTAACAAAACCTACTTAGGTAATGGTTATTACGGGATGTTGACAGCGGCTAAGAACTATTTTGGTAAAGACTTAAAGTCTCTGGATTTGGCGCAAATTGCCCTGCTTGCTGGTATGCCACAGGCCCCTAATTCCTACGATCCTTATGCCCATCCGGAAGCAGCAAAAGAACGTCGTGACATGGTGCTACGTGCCATGTACCGCTACAAAAAGATTTCGAAAAAACAAATGGATCAGGCTATCGCTGAACCAATCACCGATGGTCTACAAGCGCCGTCAACTAGCAAATCAATTCCAAGTTATCTGGATAACTACATCAAACAAGTTATTTTAGAAGTAGAAGATAAGACTGGTTTGGATGTCAATAAAGCGGGTCTTAAAATCTATACACCATTAGATAATGCAGCACAACAAAGACTTTGGGATATCTTTAATACAGATCAATATGTGCATTTTCCAGATGATCTTTTCCAAGTTGCCTCGACAATAGTTGATGTTAATTCTGGCGCGGTCATTGCGCAACTTGGTGGACGTAAACAACCGACTGATGTGACATTTGGCTTGAACCAAGCTGTTGAGACCAATCGAGATTGGGGATCAACGATGAAACCACCAACAGATTATGCGCCTGCTTTTGAGTATGGTGTTTATAAATCAACGGGAGATATTATCGGAGATACTTGGTATGTCTATCCAGATGGTAGCAACACACCAGTTTATGACTGGGATAAGCTCTATCAAGGGAATATCACCGTGCGTAAAGCAGTTTGGGGGTCAAGAAATATCCCAGCGGTCAAAACATTAGCAGCTGTCGGTCTTGATAAATCACAAGCCTTTCTTGAAAATCTTGGTATTAAATATCCTAATATGCAATATTCAAATGCCATCTCAAGTAACAATAATGGTGAGGGCAGCCAATTTGGTGCAAGCTCAGAAAAAATGGCTGCTACCTATGCGGCGTTTAGTGCGGGTGGCATTTATACGACACCTTACTATGTCACTAAAATTGTTGATGCAGAGGGTAAAGAAACAATCATGAAACCTGAGCGAAAACGCGCGATGAAAGCATCGACAGCTTATGTGATGACAGACATCCTCAAAGGTGTGATTACAAATGGTACGATGACCAACGGGATTATTCCAGGCCTCAATCAAGCTGGTAAAACTGGAACATCAAACTATGATGATACCCAGTATGATCAAGCTTTTGAAAATATAGATGGTCCTTATGACGGTAGCTCACTTGCACCAGATGAAAACTTTGTCGGCTATACACCTCATTATGCAATGGCGGTATGGTCAGGCTATGATAATCGCATGACACCAGTCTGGGGAGCAAAACTCTACTTAGCACTCGATGTTTATCGTGAAATGATGACCTATCTAGCCTCAACGACGGACAATGCTGATTGGACTATGCCTGAGGGCGTCCAAAAAACAGGTAATGAGTTAACCATCACCAACTAAATACAAAAAAATGATATGGAAATTAGTTATTCCTATCTTGACAAAACCTACCATTCTATTATATAATGGAATGGTTGTGGCGGTATAGCCAAGTGGTAAGGCACGGCTCTGCAAAAGCTTGATCGTCGGTTCAAATCCGTCTACCGCCTTAATAAATACTAGAAAAGCCTATCACCATGGGCTTTTTTGTATACTTAATGAAAAATTGTTTATATTTTTGCTGTTGTTTAAAAAGGTGAGATATCATTTTAAGCATATCCATTGCATTTAAAATGTGTTTATGATGAGAACTATACCACAGTCTATCTGTAACATTTCCAGTAAAAAGTGTAAAATATAAGTATGAAACGTTTAATCATATTATTAATTGTAGGAGTAAGTCTGATGGCAATACGAGTTAAAGCCGATACCTTAACATCAGGCTACATCAAAACCCATGATGGCGAGAAGATACATTATGTTCGAAAAGGAACAGGAACACCGCTGATTTTACTGCATGGTAATGGCCAGAGTGCCAGTTATTTCAAGCCGCAGATGGACTTGCCTTTTGACACGATTGCAATTGATTCTAGAAATCATGGCAAATCAAGCAGTTCACAGCAATTGAATTTTGAAATGATGGCGCAAGATGTCTTAGAAGTTATGAATCAGCTTAAAATACAGAAAGCTGATATTTTAGGCTTTTCTGATGGTGCTAATCTTGCCATGGTTTTCGCCAAAGATCATCCTGAGCGCGTTAATAAATTAATCTTAAATTCAGGAAATTTATCTCTGTCAGATATGCATTTTTTCTCTAGACTGACATCTATTTTGCAAAATATTTTCTTTAATACACCAGTCTCAGAATTGCTGATTAAAGATGTCGGTGTCACAACGGCTGATCTTAACAAGTTTGAAATGCCAGTTCTTGTGATTGCAGGTCAATATGATTTGATTAAGCTATCATCTTCTAGAAAAATTGCGGCAGCTTGTCACGGTCAATTCATAGAGATTCCAGATGCTTTTCATAAGGTATCCCAATCTCGTCCTAAAACATTTAATGCAGTTGTCACAAAATTTTTGCAAGCCTCATCCTAATCTCTCATCCCTCACCTCTTAATTTCAAAAGTAGAAAGAGACCAGAATGATTCAGTTTTTTAAGAAAAATCAAAAGTATTTTAAACTCATTTTTGTGATAGCAGTTGCTTTCATCGCACTGACCCAAATCACTGGCCTACTCAAACAAGTCCAACCCGATAAAATTAGCCTGATTTTTGATCAACTCAATTTATTTGATATCGTGCTGATCATTCTCACTGGCATCATCAGTGTTGTACCGATGCTCAATTATGACCGTGTCCTCAATCAATTGATTGGGACAGATTATCCACTGCCTAAGCTTATCAGAATGTCTTGGCTAATTAACACGCTAAATAATATCGCGGGTTTTGGTGGCGCTGTATCCGTTGGACTGAGAAGTCATTATTACGGTAAAAATGCCAAGGAAAAGCTACTTGCCAACATCTCAAAAGTGTTTTTCTTTGCGCTGTCAGGCCTCTCAATTTATGGTCTTATCGGCTTTATTTTAGTGCAGTTGGGACAAGTTGACCAATTTCTCAGTCAATACACCATCTGGCTCATAGGCGCTGCCGTCTATTTCGTTCTCGTGCTGCTTTTTACCAGAAAAAATCTAGGTGGGCTCAAGAAACGCTTTCAAGCAGAGTTGCTACTGACTAGTTTCCTTGAGTGGAGTGGTGTCATGCTCACCATCATCGTCATCGGGCATGTCCTAGATGTCAAAATTTCAGTCGCTAGTTTAATTGTTCTCATCACGGCTAGTTCAGTCATCGGCATCCTATCCATGGTTCCAGGTAGTCTCGGGTCTTTTGACATCATGATGATGTTAGGGCTTCTACATCTCGGTGTACCACGCGAAATCGTCCTCGTCTGGCTCTTGCTCTACCGTCTAGCTTACTATCTCTTGCCGCTTGCACTTGGGCTTATTTCTTGGGTCATGACGACAGGACGCCAATTTGATGCCCGCTTTAGCGGGATTCCGATTAACATGAGCCGCGAGATTCTGCACAAAGTCGTGACGTTTATGACAGCAGTAACCGGTGGCTTTCTTGTTTTAACAGCGACAGTACCTGAAGCCTTCCTAGAGCTGCGATGGTTGCGCCAAATATCGCCTTGGAATGCGAACTTAATCGCTGAATCGCCAAAAATTATTCTCGGCTTTCTACTTATTATTACGAGTCGTGCTGTTAAAAACCGTGTCTCTCGCGCCTATATTCCGACACTTGTGATTGAATTATTAACTGTTGTTTATATTTTCTTAGATGACTTCTCTTGGTATTCTATTGTCTTATTGACAGTATTATTATTACTGACCATTTTTATCAAAAGTGAATTATACCGAGAACAACTGGTGTTAAGCTATGAAACGATTATTTTTGATAGTTTCTTCGTTATCGTGCTTATGATACTTTATATCGTCGTCGGTACCATGTCACGTCCAGCCTATCATCTTCATCACAAAGTCAATGAATTTCTCCTTTTTCCATCGGAAAAAATGTGGGCAAGTGGCTTGATGGCTATCTTTATTGTATCAGCAGTGTGGTTACTTTACATGCATTATTTGCAAGGCAGGTTCCAAAAAATTGGAACTGAATTGGATGAAACAGTTGCACTCGATATTTTGACAACCTATGGGGGTAACACACAAAGCCAACTTCTATTTATGGGTGATAAGCGGATGTGGGTCTATGACAACCGTCTAGTCATTCAATTTGCAATTCGTCAGGACAAGATTTTAGTCATGGGAACACCGTCAGGAGACCATACTTGTTTGTTAGAAGCTTTGACAGCCTTTATCCAAGACTCTGACCGTCTAGGTTATCGACCTGTCTTTTATGAAATTGATAAAAAGACAACCTTGATGCTTCATGAATTAGGCTATCACTTTATCAAGCAAGGTGAAGAAGGTCATGTTAATTTGACTGATTTTACCTTGACAGGTTCGAAAAATAAAAGTAAACGACAAGCCGTCAATCAAGTTGAAAAAGCTGGCTTTGAATTGGAAATGATTGCGCAAGACGATTTGACACCAGAACTCTTGATACGATTGAAAGAAATTTCTGATGAGTGGTTGGATGGTAGACGCGAAAAAGGTTTCTCTCTAGGCTATTTTGATGAGGCTTATCTTTCAAAAGCACCAATTGCAGTTGTACGCTCAGAGGATGAGATTGTTGCCTTTGCCAATATCATGCCGACTTATACTAAAGATTTCGTTACCATTGATTTGATGCGGCATACCGCAGATGCACCAAGGGGGGTTATGGATTTCTTATTCATTAAACTATTTGAGTATTTTCAAGCTGAGGGTATTGCTAAATTTGATTTAGGGATGACACCACTTGCGAATGTTGGGACAACTCGAAGTGCTTTCGTATCAGAAAGAATTGCCAATTTGATTTATCAATTTGGAGATTCACTTTACAATTTTGAAGGCTTACGCAACTACAAGAAAAAATATGTGACATCTTGGGAGTCAAGATATACAGCTTACTCGCATAGTGCCAACATCGCCTTCGTCATGTTAGCACTATTACTCCAAGATAATCAGACGGTTAAAACATCATCAAATAAAGGAGAAAAAAATGACTAAACTATCAAGTGTTAGAGTGCGGATGCAGTCAGAAAATTTGGATGCGATTATCATCACAAATTTGAAAAATATTTATTATTTGAGTGCTTTCTGGGGAACTGCGGGCACGATTTTAGTGACGCAAAAGGCGCAATATTTACTGACAGATTCACGTTATAGTATTGCGGCGCGTGAGGCCACTGTAGATTTTGAGATTGTTGAAACACGAGAAACTTTTGTTGAGATTGCTAAACTGTTAAAAAAAGAAGGCGTTTCACAAGTTGGCTTTGAGGATGGCGTGACTTATGCCGAGTTTCAAACTATGCAATATCAGCTTGCTGGATTGACACTCCACGCGACGACCAGTTTCATAGAAACACAAAGACAAATTAAGAGCCCCAGTGAAATTGCAACGATTAAAAAAGCTTGTGCGATTTCAGACCAAGCATTTAATGATTTGCTGAAATTTGTAGAGCCTGGAAAGACAGAAATTGAGATTGCAAACTTCCTAGATTTCAAAATGCGCGATCTTGGCGCATCTGGGATTAGTTTTGATACGATTGTTGCATCAGGTAAGCGCAGTGCCTTGCCACATGGTCGTGCAACGCATAAGCCGATTGAATTTGGAGATACTGTAACAGTTGATTTTGGTTGCTATTACGATCATTATGCTAGTGATATGACGCGGACTTTCTTTGTTGGTGAGGTGAGTCCGAAAATGCAAGAAATTTATCATGTCGTGCAACAAGCGCAACAAGCTGTAACCAATATTAGTGCGCCAGGGTTGACTTACGCTGATTATGACCGTGCAGCGCGTGATATGATTGAGGCTGCAGGCTACGGTGAAGCCTTTTCGCATGGTATCGGTCACGGACTAGGGCTTGATGTTCATGAAATACCTTATTTTTCAAAGACATCTCAAGAATGCTTGGCAGAGCATATGGTTATCACAAATGAACCTGGTATTTATCTCGAAAATATCGGTGGTGTCAGAATCGAGGATGATTTACATATCACAAGCCAAGGTGTCGAAGTACTGACCCTAGCACCAAAAGAGCTGATTGTCCTTTAAATCCGACGAAATGGTTATAAATCTAGCGAAATAGTTCTAAATATGTTAAAATGGAGAGAACCTGTAGGGTACCCATTAAAAATGTTGACGATGATTTTAAAGGTATCCTATCAATATGCAAAAAATGAAAGTGAGAACATAAAAAATGGTAGCAGCAAACGAACTCAAGGCGGGCATGACTTTTGAAACTGACGGCAAACTTTTGCGCGTCTTAGAAGCAAGTCACCACAAACCTGGTAAAGGGAATACGATTATGCGTATGAAACTTCGTGATGTCCGGACTGGTTCGACTTTTGATACGTCTTATCGTCCAGAAGAAAAATTTGATCAAGCGATTATCGAAACACATAATGCGCAATATCTCTATCAAATGGATGACACAGCTTATTTCATGGATAATGAAACTTATGATCAATATGAAATTCCAGTGGCAAATGTTGCAGATGAATTGAAATTTATCCTTGAAAATGAAGAAGTGAAAATCCAATTCTTCGGCTCAGAGGTGATTGGTGTTCAAGTACCAACAACAGTTGTTTTGACAGTAACTGAAACACAACCGTCTATTAAAGGCGCAACTGTAACTGGTTCTGGTAAACCAGCGACGATGGAGACAGGTCTCGTTGTTAATGTTCCTGACTTTATCGAAGTGGGGCAAAAACTTGAAATTAATACCGAGACAGGTGCTTACTTGAAACGTGCTTAATCACAGTCGTGATGACGTTCACTGGTGATGATAGTCTCTCCGAAACCATTCGTCACCGCACCACCTATGTCCTTAAGAAACGGGGGAAATTATGACAGATACAAATAAAATTACAAATGCCGAAGCGCTCGGTGAAATTGTCATTGCACCACAAGTTGTTGAGACAATTGTCGCAGTTGCGGTAGCAAAAATTGAGGGTGTCTATGGCCTACGCAATAAAAGTTTTGCAGACCGCATTGGCAAAAAAGCAGATGGTCGTGGTGTATATGTCCACCAAGAAGACGACAAAGTTGTGGTAGATATTTATGTTTACTTGACTTATGGTGTTTCTGTGCCAAATGTTGCCATGGAAATGCAACGTGTTGTCAAAGACAATGTTCTCGATATGAGCGATATCGTCATTGATGAAGTCAATATTCACGTAGCGGGTGTTGTACCTGAGAAAACACCAAAACCAGATTTCAAAGAACTTTTTGATGAGGATTTTTTGGATGTCGACTAAGCCATTAAGCCAGCATGAAATTCGCATTCGTGCTGTGCAAGCCCTATACCAACTTGAAATGACACCAGACGAAACTGTGGAAGATGCGATGGTTTTTGCTTTGACGAATGACGATAGACTGTCAAGTCAAGAATTGGTTGATGAAAACCCAGTCGCTGTTAAGCCTAAGCGTAAAGGCCCAGGCACTGTTTACTCTTTTACACCTAATCGTGAAGGTGGTGTGACCAAGCAAGCCTTGGGAGCAGACATTGCTGACGTTAGTCCAGAGCCAACTGTTGTTATTCCAGCTGCTGCCTATATTTTGACAGACCGATTTGATGATGTTCATAAACCTAATTTAGAATTTATGATGGCTTTAGTTTATGGCGTTCGTGCTAAGAAATCAGCACTTGACGAAAAGATGACGACTTATTTAGCGAAAAATTGGTCGATTAAACGTCTGTCACCGATTAATCGTGTGATTTTAAGATTAGGTGCTTTTGAGATTTTGTTTGCTGAAACCCCACGTATTGTGGCTATCAATGAAGCAATTGAACTTGCCAAAGCCTTTAACGATGAAAAAGATGCTAAGTTTATCAATGCGATTTTAAATAAAATCGGTGAGTAAATAGCCAATATGACAGATAAAAAAAGCCGAACAGTCTTTGAACTGTTCGGCTTTTTTGATATTTTCAAGCTAGTTTTCTTTGTGTGTCTGGTGTTCTTGTATGTTTTCGTCTACTTCAATAGCAGAGTAGGCAACATCATGTTTTTCTAAAATTGTTCGGGCTGCTGATTTGGCGAGGGCCTGGTCTGTTATAGTGATGGTCATATGTAACATCGCCGCGTGCTTCTCACCATCAATTGACCAAATACAAAGTTCAGTTGTTTTATCAATCTCAAGTGCACTTTCCAATTCAGCTACCAAGGCTGCATAGTTCACCGTTTCAGGTGCAGCCTCCATTAAAATTCGCAGCGTACCGATAAATTTAGGGATTGCCTTGGTCAGGATAAAGATTGAAATGGATAGGGATAGAAGTGGGTCTAGCCAATACCAAGGTTTGAAATGCATGACAATAGACAAAATCAGCACCGCAATCCATCCGAGGACATCCTCTAACATGTGGAGGTTAAGGATGCTTTCGTTGCGAGATTGCCCTCTTGTCATCAAATAAGCCCCGTAACCATTTGCAATAACGGCGACAATGGCAAGCCAAAACATGCCTGTCGTTTGAACAGGTGTCGGATGTAGTAACCGAGGGATTGCCTCTAAGATAACAAGTGTAGAGCCGATAAGTAGAATGACACTAGTAATCAAGGCACCGAGCAAGGAAAAACGTCGATAGCCTAGGGTATAGGAATGATTTGATTTCTTACGTGAGACTTTCTCGAAAAACCAGGCAAACCCGACCGCAATCGCATCTCCTGAGTCATGGACGGCATCAGAGAGGATGGCGACAGAGCCAAACATGGCGCCAAAAATAAATTCGAGAATCGCAAAAACAATGTTTAAAACAAAAACAATCGTGATGCGTTTGCCAGATGACGCGTTAGGTGTCGTATGATGATGTTTGTGGGTCATGAATGTGGTCACTTTCTAATTCTTGCGCATGGGCAATGGAGAGTTTGAGAAGTTGTAGGATGTGGCTATCGCCAACTTGATAATTGATGGCTTTGCCATTTCTGGCTTGAGTAACGAGCTGATGGGCCTTGAGTATCTTGAGCTGATGGGAGACGGCAGATTGTTCTAAACCAATAGCCTCAGAAATTTGAGAGACGTTTTGCTGACCCTCCGATAAGAGTAGTAAGATTTTAACGCGAGTAGGACTGGCTAAAATCTTGTGGATATGGACAATTTCTGTAAGGACTTCATTTGAAATGTTTTTCATATGAATATCTTATCATATGTTTTTAGAGAAAGCAAGTTCATAGTGTGTCGAGTATACGTCAGAATAATTTGCATCAATTCCCTATTTCTCAAGTATATCTGGTAAAATAGAAGTAGAGCGTTTTCATAAAAATAATAATAAGTATAGAAAGAAGTGACATATGACAGAACCTTTATTTCTTCAATCAGTTTTTCAGGAAAAAATTTGGGGTGGCGACCATCTCAAAGCCTTTGGCTATGATTTACCATCAGATAAAATCGGTGAGTACTGGGCGATTTCTGCCCATCCTAACGGTCTATCAACGATAAAAAATGGTGAATTTTCTGGTCAAACCTTAGATGTGCTTTATAAAAATCATCGTGATTTATTTGGTAATTCCCAAAAAGAAGTGTTTCCACTCTTAACTAAAATTTTGGATGCGAATGATTGGCTCAGTGTTCAAGTTCATCCAGATGATGCTTATGGGCTAGCTCATGAGGGTGAGTTAGGGAAAACAGAGTGTTGGTACATTATTGCGGCTGAGCCTGACGCTGAAATTATCTATGGTCACCATGCTAAAGATAAGACGGAATTACGTGCTATGATTGAGGCAGGAGACTGGCAGCACTTATTGACAAAAGTCAAAGTTAAGGCTGGTGATTTCTTCTATGTACCGAGTGGTACGATGCATGCTATCGGTAAGGGAATTTTGATTTTAGAAACACAGCAATCATCTGATACGACTTATCGTGTCTATGATTTTGATAGGAAAGATGATCAGGGGAATTTGCGTGAACTGCATATTGATAAATCAATTGATGTGCTGAATGTCGGTTCGCCTGCCAATACGAGACCTGTCGTGACAGAGCTACCAAATCTTGTTAAAACATCCTATGTCTCTAACGACTTTTTCACAGTTGAAAAATGGGAGATTTCGGGTCCAGTGTCCTTTGCTAAAACGGCACCTTACACCCTGTGTTCAGTTTTGGAGGGACAAGGCAGTTTACATGTTGCAGGGGTAAGTTACCCAGTTAAAAAAGGGGATCACTTCATCTTGACAAGTGATATTTCGGATTGGCAATTTGATGGTGATCTACACATCATTGCCAGCCATGACGGGGAATAGGTATGGCTGAAATCACATACAATTCGTGGTTACAAGAACATAAAAGACCATTTGGTGCTGTTCTTGTTGGTACGACGATTGAATTTGACTTGATGATTCAAACCAACCATCAGGTTACGGTTAACATCGTTTTACAATTTGAGAATGGTTTTAAATCTTATGAAAAAATGACGGCTATTTCTGACGGTGTTTTTCGCATGACTTTATCCAGTTTGACAGAAATTGGCTACTATAACTACTATTTTCAAATTACAGAGTTTGACGATAACCATGAGTACCGCTATTTTTATGGGGCTACCGAAATTGGTGGTGGTCCAGGTACGACCTATGTCAATGAAATTTCAGTTATTCCCTATACGCAAACCATATTTTTGAAACACGAAAAGGCGCCAGACTGGTATAGGCAAGCGATTTTTTATCAAATTTTCCCGGATTCATTTGCTAGAAAAGGACATTTAGAAAATTCTAAAGATAACATCTTTTTCTATGGTAAAGAAACAGACCCTCCCTACTATATTCGAGAAGCTAATGGCGATATCACGCATTGGACCTATTATGGTGGCAATATAGTGGGTATCATTGATAAAATTCCCTATCTCAAATCACTGGGTGTCACGGCACTTTACTTTAATCCCATTTTTGAAGCTAGAAGTTCTCATCGCTATGATACGAGTGATTACATGAAAATTGACCCTGTTTTAGGCACTGAGGCTGATTTTAAACTGTTAGTTGACACCCTACACCAACATGACATGCGGTTAATTTTAGATGGCGTTTTTTCGCATGTCGGTAGAAATTCAAAATACTTTGATTTTGATGGTAAGTCTGGTGGTCAAGGCGCTTATCAAACGACACAATCTCCCTACTTTGATTGGTTTATATTTAATCAATATCCAGATGATTATAAATCTTGGTGGGGGATTAAAGATTTACCAACCATCGATAAATCGAAAGAGAGTTTTCAGCGTTATATCTATGGTGAAAGCGATAGCGTACTCAGTAAATGGCATGGTCTGGGGATTGACGGCTGGCGCCTAGATGTTGCAGATGATTTGCCCGATGAGTTTATCAAAGGAATTCGGGATACACTTGAAAATTATCCAGAGCAAGTTTTAATCGGTGAAGTCTGGGAAGATGCATCACGCAAGGTTGCGTATGATCAGCATCGTAAATATATTTATGGTGACGCTTTACATGCAGTGATGAACTACCCTTTTCGGAATGTCATTATAGGTCTTGTGACAGGTGAGATGGCACCTGAAACGGCTGCAAGAAAACTCATGCAGTTGTCAGAAAACTATCCAACTGATGTATTTTTAAATAATTTTAATAATATCGGTACCCATGATACCGAGCGTATTTTAACGTGTTTGGGTGACAGTCTGTCTAAACTTGATTTAGCAGTTGGTTTACTGATGTTTTTGCCAGGTGTGCCAACCATTTATTATGGGGATGAGGCTGGATTAACTGGTCATAAAGATCCGGAAAATCGTGCTTTCTTTCCTTGGGAAAATATCAATGAATCAACACATCAAATTTACCAAAAATGGATTAAAATTAGACAGTCTGCTCCAGTTTTGATAACTGGAGATCTATCGTTATTCTATTCTGATAGAATTTTCGGACTTATTAGACAAGACGCAAATGACACAGCAATCTTTATCCTTAATATATCAAACCAAGGGATAATGGTTGATTTAAATGATATAACTTTTTTAAGTGAAAAAGTTGATATTTCAACGTTCTTTTTGGGTGCGTTTGAAAGCATCTATAAATTTAAATAACAAAATATAATACTATCTGAAAAGATAGTATTTTCTGATTTTTTCTGATATTCTTTGCTATTATAATAGTAATATGATAATATGAAATATATAAAGCAAGGATTAAATTACGATAGGGGGGGTATTTATGGGGCAAATATTAGCAGATGAGGCGTTAAGGACGTTCACAACGGGAGAAAACTTCCATGTGCAACACTATTTAGGGTGTCATCAAACAGAAAGCGGCCGTGTTTTTAGAGTCTGGGCACCGCATGCGCAGCAGGTGCAATTGATTGGTGACATGACCAATTGGCGAGAGTATCCTGTGCCGATGTCACGGAACGATAAAGGCGTTTGGGAAGTGACTTTACCCGATACACAGGCTAGTCTGGGTACTTATTATAAGTATCTCGTGACACGCGCATCAGGACAAGTGATTGAAAAAATGGACCCTTATGCGATTCGTTTTGGCGAGCGACCAGATACAGCGGCACAAATCTATGATGTCAGTCCCAAAGATTGGCAAGATAGTGATTGGCTGACTGCGCGTCGCAAGCGCAATATATTCAGTGCCCCACTGAATATCTATGAAGTCCATGCGAGTTCTTGGCAACGTCATGAAGATGGTGGCCTTTATACCTTTTCAGATTTGACGACAACTTTAATTCCTTACGTTAAATCACTCGGTTATACGCATATTGAGTTTATGCCACTTATGACACATCCCTTGGGCATGAGCTGGGGCTACCAGTTAACTGGCTACTTTGCTTTAGAGCATACCTATGGCACACCAGAAGAATTTCAAGATTTTGTCGAGGCAGCACATTTGGCAGGGATAGGCGTTATTGTGGACTGGGTGCCAGGACATTTCTCACAAAATGATGATGCGCTTGCTTATTTTGATGGGACACCTACTTATGAGTATCAAGATGGTAATCGCGCCCGTAATGTTGGTTGGCAAGCGTTAAATTTTGACTTGTCTAAACCACAAGTTCAGTCTTTCCTCATCTCATCACTTAAATTTTGGATTGATTTCTATCATATTGATGGCGTTAGAATTGATGCGGTGTCTAACATGCTCTATCTTGACTACGATCAAGGTCCTTGGACGCCTAATCCAGATGGCTCTAATACCAACTACGATGGTGTAGAGTTTTTCAAAAAACTAACGAGTGTGATTAAGCTCGCTCATCCAGATATAATCATGGCAGCAGAAGAAGCCAGTAGTCAAATCAAGATTACCGGTATGCTGGAGATGGGTGGTTTAGGTTTTGATTTCAAATGGAACATGGGCTGGATGAACGATGTCCTTAGATTTTATCAGATGGATCCGCTTTATCGCGGGCAACATTTTAACCTCCTGACTTTTAGTTTCATGTATATGATGGATGAACATTTCATCCTACCATTTTCACACGATGAAGTCGTTCACGGTAAAAAATCGCTTATGCACAAGATGTGGGGTGATCGTTGTCAACAGTTTTCAGGCTTGAGAAATCTCCTAGCCTACCAAATTTGCCACCCAGGTAAAAAACTCCTTTTTATGGGGCAAGAGTTTGGACAGTTTTTAGAATGGAAATATGATTGGCAACTTGAATGGGCAGCCTCTGATGAGATGAATAACCAGATGCAAGCCTTCACGACAGCACTTGCGCATTTTTATCAGGAATCGCCTCAGTTATTTGAACTAGACCATGATTACGCAGGGTTTGAAGTGATCGACGCCGATAATACTGCGCAGAGTGTCCTCAGTTTCATCCGGAAAGATGCGTCAGGCAATCAGTTGATTTGTGTTTTTAATATGGCACCGATTGAACGTTCAAACTTTACCATTGGGGTTCCGTTTGCGGGAACCTACACTGAGGTGTTAAATTCAGAAATGGCTGAATTTGGTGGTTCGTGGTTAGCACATAATGCTGATACAGCAACGCAAAAAGGTCAGTGGAAAGATTATCAACATACGTTGAGTTTTACCTTGCCAGCGTTTGGTGCAGTGATTTGGGCACGATTGAAAGATGATGGTGCAGCTAAAACTAAGGCAAAAAAGTCAATTGAGTCAACTCAGCATGTAATCAAGTCAAGTTGTCAAGATGTCGCGTCAGAGGACGTGAAGCAACTCACTCAGGTAGAGTGGCAGTCATTGGCTGAGTATTTCCCAATGGGGAGCCGCGCCAAATATGAGAAGCGTGACCTAGTCAACGCTGCTCTGTATATTCAGCAGACTGGCACGGTCTGGGCTAAACTGCCTGAAAAGTATCCGCCATATGGTAGCGTGTATGCTTTTTACAAACGGTCTTTGAAAAACGGCAGTTGGCAACATGTATTGGATATACTTGAAAAAAGCAACTCTGAAAATTAAGCCTATCTAGCAGGACATGATGATTTATCAGCAGACGTCATGAGACTGCCTTGATATAAATTGTAGATGGAAAAAGGAGAAAGTATGAGAGAAGAAATGCTTGCGCTAATTTTAGCAGGGGGACAAGGCACACGCCTAGGTGCTCTAACTTCAACTGTTGCTAAACCAGCAGTACAATTTGGTGGCCGCTATCGGATTATTGACTTTGCGCTTTCGAACTGTGCCAATTCAGGTATTAAAAACGTCGGGGTGATTACGCAATATGAACCGCTTGAACTCAACGCTCATGTTGGAAATGGCTCAGCTTGGGGCCTTGATGGGATTGACAGCGGTGTAACGATTTTACAGCCGTACTCGGCAACGGAAGGGAACAAATGGTTTGAGGGAACCAGTCATGCGATTTACCAAAACATTGGCTACATTGACAAAATGGATCCTGAGTATGTCTTGATTTTGTCAGGTGACCATATCTACAAAATGGACTATGATGATATGTTACAAGCGCATAAGAATAGCCGGGCTAATTTGACCGTTGCTGTAATGGATGTACCATTAGAAGAAGCGAGTCGTTTTGGTATCATGAACACAGATACCTCTAATCGCATCGTTGAATTTGAAGAAAAACCAGAGGTTCCTAAATCAACAAAAGCCTCTATGGGGATTTACATTTTCAACTGGAAAGAACTGCGTCAAATTCTACAAAGTGGTGAAAAAAATCAGATTGACATGTCCGATTTCGGTAAAAATGTCATTCCGACCTATTTAGAAGCTGGGGAGCGTGTCTACGCTTACGAATTTTCAGGCTATTGGAAAGATGTTGGAACAATTGAATCGTTACACGAAGCCAACATGGCGTATATTTCACCAGAAAATGAATTAGATAGTCGTGACCGTAGTTGGAAAATTTATTCTCATAATGTGATTGCACCGCCTAACTTCATCAGTGAAACAGCAAAAGTCCGAGACTCTCTCGTTGTCGATGGTGCTATTGTTTCAGGTTCAGTGAAACATTCGATTATTTCAACGGATGTTCATATTCATGAAAACGCCGAAGTAGAAGATTCATTTATCATGACAAATTGTATCATTGAGCCAGGTGCAGTCGTCAAAAATGCCATTATTGGTGAGGGTAGCCGAATTGGTGCTAATGTTAAAATCATTGGCACGAAAAAAGAAATCGCAGTTGTAGGGTATAAAGAAAAAGTGGGGGTAGAAGATGAAGATCGGTAAATATTGTGCTATTTTAGGAAATGCACTGGGGACACATGAACTAAATCAATTAGTCAATTCACGACCACTTGCCACACTACCATTTGATGGTAAATATCGTTTGATTGATTTTCAACTTTCTAACTTGGTAAATGCCGGAGTTACCAATATTTGTGGGGTTTTCTCACAAAAAAATGTCCCATCTGTCTTAGACCACATTAGAACAGGTCGTGAATGGGGGCTGAACTCACTTTTGAACCATTTCTTCGTTGGTTTTTATAATAACGATGATACTGGGGAAACTGTTACGGATCCGACCTATTATCCGCAACTCTTGACTTTCTTGCGTCGTTCACACAGTGTCTACACCATATTTTCGACAGCTGATGTGCTCTGCAATATCAACTTAGAGCAGTTGATTCATGTGCACGAAGTCAACCAACGGACAATGAGTGTCGTCTATAAAAAGATGCCGAAAGAACAGATGAGTTCTGTTAACAGCGTCCTTGATTTGGATGAAACAGATACAGTATCAGATGTGAAAGACTATGATGCAAGCCGCTATGGTGAAGATGATTTAATTGCCATGTCAACAGGAATTTATATCATCAATACCGACTTCTTGATTAGTCTGATGGAAGTTGAGCAGTATGAAGCAGCACCACGTAAAATACGTTTCCTCTTGTTGAATAAACTGGTGGAACTTGGTGCACTTGGTTATGAATATGCGGGTTACATGAAAAATATTCATGATGTGAAATCATATTATGATGCGAATATGGATATGCTAGATCCTCAGAAATTCACGTCATTGTTACATGCAACGCAAAAAGTTTACACGAAAGTAAAAAATGAAGAGGCGACTTATTTTGCCAATTCGTCTGAAATTTTCAACTCACAATTTGCCTCTGGTTCAGTCATTGAGGGACGTGTTGAAAATTCTATCATTTCTCGCCGTTGTCATCTTGACAAATACGCATCAATCAAGGATGCTATCATCTTCCCTAATGTCAAAATTGGTGAGGGTGCTCGTGTGGCATACGCCATTTTGGATAAAGAAGTTGAGATTGCACCAGGTGTTCAAGTCATCGGTACAAAAGAAAAACCAATCATTATTGAAAAATTTGGTCGTGTAACAGAGGATAGAGTCTTATGAAGATATTATTAGTGGCAGCAGAGGCGGCACCGTTTATCAAAACGGGGGGCTTGGGTGATGTGATTGGTGCCTTGCCTAAATCATTAAAGCAAGATGCAACGACTGAAACGCGAGTTATCTTGCCTTATTATAAAAAGATTGCTGAGAAATACGGGGTACAAGCTGAGGATGTTTTTTGGACATTTATCAACGTTGGTTGGCGTCATCAGTATGTTGGCATTAAAAAAATAGAATTTGAGGGGACTATTTTCTATTTTGTTGATAATGCGGATTATTTTGGTGGCCGTGACGAAGTTTATGGCTATGATGATGATGGCGAGCGGTTCGCCTTCTTCCAGCTTGCTGTTGCAGAAGTTATTGAGCGCTTGGACTATGTGCCAGATATTTTGCATGTTAATGACTACCATACTGCCTTACTACCATTCCTGATTAAGGAAAAGTATAAGTGGATTCAAGCATTCTCTCAGATTAAAACTGTCTTAACCATTCATAATATTGAATTTCAAGGGTATTTCGACCCGAATATGCTACCTGATTTATTTGGTATGGGAACAGAGCGCTATGATGATGGGACTGTCCGTTTGGCGGATTGTTTCAACTGGTTAAAAACGGGCATTCTCTATGCCGACCGTGTGACAACTGTTTCGCCAACCTATGCTGAGGAGATTAAGACGCCTGAGTTTGGTAAAGGTTTAGAGGTTATTTTACGCATGGAATCAGGCAAGCTAACCGGCTTGATTAATGGGATTGATACAGCACTTTATGATCCGATGACAGATCCTAATCTTGCAGCACCGTTTAATGTAGCAGATTTATCTGGTAAACATACTAATAAACAAATCCTTCAAGAACGTCTAGGCTTACCAGTCAGAGCTGATGTGCCAGTGATCGGCGTTGTCAGCCGATTGACCTATCAAAAAGGTTTTAATCTTGTAGTTGATGAGATGCGTCATATCTTACAACGCGATGTACAAGTCGTCTTATTAGGCACAGGTGAACCGAAATTTGAACATGATTTTGCTTACTTTGGTCAAGCCTATCCAGATAAATTCTCGGCTAATATCACTTTTAACTTAGAATTGGCACAGATGATTTATGCCGGTAGCGATCTTTTCTTAATGCCATCAGCCTTTGAGCCATGTGGTTTATCACAAATGATGAGTATGCGCTATGGGACATTGCCTTTGGTGCATGAAACAGGCGGATTGAAAGATACTGTTCTACCTTACAATGAATTTGATGGCAGCGGGACAGGCTTTAGTTTCCATGAGTTTTCAGGCTACCAATTGGTAAAAACACTCTTCTATGCCTTAGATGTCTACTTTAACCATCCGACTACTTGGACCAGCTTACAGAAAAATGCCATGACAGCTGATTTTTCTTGGGATACGGCAAGCCTTGCCTATCTTGAACTCTATCAATCATTACTGAATTAAGGTCGCTCTAAAATACTAGGAATTAGAAAACTTAGAGAGAACCTTACCCTAAACGTGTGTTAAAATGAAATAAATGTGAATAGATATTTTAAACATACTAAATAAGATGAGGTGGCTATCGTGATGCAATTAACCAAAGAAAAAATTATCCAAGATTTTAAAATGCAACTTCATGAAGATTTCATGATTCAAAACGATGAGGCGACAGCCGATGAGCGCTTTATTGCATTAGCAAAATTAGTCAAATGTTATGTCATGCCGGATTGGCTCCGTGGTCGTGACGAAATTGTCAAAGAACAGAAAAAAACTGCCTACTACTTCTCAATTGAGTTTTTACCAGGTAAGATGTTACAGACCAATCTTTTGAATCTCGGTATTTATGATCTGGTTCAAGAAGCTTTGCGTGAAATCGGTGTCGATTTGATGGATTTAGTCGATGCGGAGCGTGATATGGCTTTGGGAAATGGTGGTCTAGGACGTTTAGCGTCTTGTTTTATGGATAGCCTACCAACAATCGGTGCGCCGGGATTTGGTAATGGCATTCGGTATAAGTATGGTTTATTTAAACAAAAAATCGTGAATGGTTACCAAGTTGAACTACCGGATGCTTGGCTGTCTTCCGATGGTAACGTGTGGGAAACTAAGAAGCCTCACTCGGCAGTGGATGTCAAAATCTATGGTAATGTTTATCTTGTTCCTCAAGAGAGTGGTGATTTAAAACCTGTCTACGAAAATGTTAAGACCCTTCGTGCCGTCCCTTACGACATGATGCAAATTGGTTTTAAAAATGATGTGGTCAATAATTTACGTTTGTGGGATGTGGAAATTCCAGAGAAGTATGAGTTAGATTATCCAACATTGGCTGACCGTCGTCGCATCGAAGATATTACAAGTGTCCTTTATCCAGATGATGCGACGCGTGAGGGACAATCTCTACGCTTGATTCAGGAATATTTCATGGTATCAGCAGGTTTGCAGACGATTGTCGCGTCTTACGCTAAGATGGGCCTTCCGATGGCGAAAATTCATGAAAAAATTGCCGTGCATATTAATGACACACACCCTGCAATGGCGGTACCTGAACTGATGCGGATCTTAGTTGATGAATATGAGTTAGATTGGGATGATGCTTGGGCGACAACGACGCAAGTCATGAGCTATACTAATCATACGATTTTATCAGAGGCACTTGAAAAATGGGATGCGGGTCTGTTTAAAGAGATTGTGCCACGGATTCACCAGATTGTCGGTGAAATTGATCGTCAGTTTGTCAAGACTTGGGCTGGGAAAGTGGATACTGCGGTAATTGACCATACACGGATTATTCAAAATAATCAGATTCATATGGCGAATTTGTCGATTATCGGTGGGCATTCGGTCAATGGTGTAGCAAAACTCCATACAGAGCTATTGATTGAAGATGTTCTTAAAGATTTTTATCTTCTCTATCCAGAGAAATTTAATAATAAAACTAATGGTATTGCACAACGTCGTTGGAGTCAAATTGCTAACCCAAGTATGTCTGCCTTATTAGATAAGCAAATCGGCGATGGCTGGCGTTCAAATATTCATGAGTTATTAAAATTAGAGGACTTCCTAGAGGATGCCACTGTTCAGCTTGATTTTTATCAAGTCAAGCAGGCAAATAAACAGCGCTTAGCTGACTATGTCAAGAAAACACAAGGCATTGATTTACCAATTCATGCTATTTTCGATGTACAAGTTAAGCGTCTTCATGCCTACAAGCGTCAATTGCTCAACGTCATGCATATCATCAAACTCTATCAAGATTTGAAAGATAATGCAGCATTAGAGATTACACCACGTGTCTTTTTCTTCGGTGCAAAGGCAGCGCCTGGCTATCACTTTGCGAAATCGGTGATTAAAATCATCAACGAATTGGCAAATTTGATTAACAATGATGCGCGTCTCAGAGATCAGTTGAAAGTTGTTTTCTTAGAAAATTATAATGTCAGCCTAGCTGAACTTATTGTCCCTGCGGCAGATGTTTCTGAGCAAATTTCAACTGCCGGAAAAGAAGCGAGTGGTACTTCTAACATGAAGTTCATGATGAATGGTGCGCTTACTTTAGCGACACTTGATGGTGCCAACATCGAAATCAAAGATGCCGTCGGTGAGGATAATATTGTTATCTTCGGAATGGATAAGGATGCAGTTTATGCGCACTATACGCGTCATGACTATAATTCACGTTATATCTATGAGACAAATCCGAGATTGAAACGTGTCGTTGATGCGTTCATCGATGGCACGATTCCAAATACCCATTATGAAGGTCATGAGATTTGGGATGCTTTAATTTCTTATAATGATGAATATTTCTTACTTGAAGACTTTGAAGATTATGTGGCTAAGCAAGCCTATATTTCAGAGCTTTACAAGGATAAGAATACATGGCAATCTAAGGCAATGAAAAATATCGCCAACTCAGGTCGTTTCACAAGTGATGATACAATCGAGCTCTATGCGCGTGAAATCTGGGGTATTCTTTAAACTTTACATTAACGGCTGAAACTATTAAAATGAGACAAACTTGCATGAAATATTGTGGGTTTGTTTTTTTTTATAATATATTTAATATTAATTATATTATGTTATAATTAATATAGAATAGTAAGGAATTTGGAATAGTAAAGTGATAAAAATAGTCAAACATTGATTGATATTCACGCAATAAAAACTTGACAGAAAAGGAGGGCAAGCCTATGCTT